>VOFF01000985.1_pt1 | contig 24000 bp, 38 predicted proteins | sample 5384061 | NCBI WGS metagenome assembly VOFF01 (sample SAMN12384725, study PRJNA508395) | human gut metagenome | isolation source: healthy gut E | host: Homo sapiens
TTATGAGAACACAATTCTGATCACAGATGGAGAACCGGAGATTCTGACACTTACAGAGTATTAATCATTATCATTAAGGCGATACAGGAGGTATAAAATGTCAAAAGCAGATGTAATTGAAGTAGAAGGAACTGTTTTAGAGAAGCTGCCAAACGCAATGTTTAAAGTGGAACTTGAAAACAAACATGTTGTACTTGCTCATATCAGCGGCAAGCTGCGCATGAACTTTATTCGTATTCTTCCAGGAGACAAAGTAACAATGGAGCTTTCCCCATATGATCTTTCCAAGGGAAGAATCATCTGGCGAGATAAGTAATTCAGATTCGTTAATAGCAAATTCGGATTAATGAATATAAAACTCCTGTGCCTGAGAAAATGCTTCTATGGTACAGGAGTTTCTTCTATTATAGAAGAAACTGAACATAGAAAAAATGTTTCAAACTTTCAGAAACTAAAAAAATTAGAAAAATGTAAAAAAAATTTAAAAAACTGCTTGCATTTTGTAGACCATAATGCTACAATACAATGCGGACGCGCTTGTACGTGTGTATAACTGCGCCCTAAACTGCAGATTTTAATGCTATATTTTACGGAAGGAGGATTTCCAGTGAAAGTAAGATCATCTGTAAAGCCGATCTGCGAAGAAATGCAAGATCATCAAAAGAAAAGGATCTATCAGAGTAATCTGTGAGAATCCAAAACACAAACAGCGTCAGGGTTGATTGATCCATTGTTTGTGAATGCGGCTGCAGGTGAAACACCCGGACGGGTTGTTCATCTGACATATAATGAACTAAGCATGTATTGCCTAATACCGAGAGGCAACGTTGGCCCGTTGGCCGCAAAAATCGGAAAGGCCGCAACACGCCAAAAAGCGGCTGGGTGTTTTACCGAGGCACCCCAATTAGGAACTAAGAATTAAGAAAGAGTGCGTATGGATGCATCCCATTTCACCTTGTATCTGATACAAGTGATGTACGAAGACGCAGAACTTTCAGAAAAGAAAATGGAGGAAACAGTACATGGCTCGTATAGCTGGTGTAGACTTACCAAGAGACAAACGTATTGAAATCGGCCTTACCTATATCTATGGTATCGGCAGAACAAGCGCTGACAAAATTCTTGCTCAGGCAGGTGTTAATCCTGACATTCGTGTCAGAGATCTGACAGATGACGATGTAAAGAACTGAGCGCAGTTATTGATGAAACAATGACAGTTGAAGGTGATCTGAGAAGGGAAATCGCTCTTAACATCAAGAGACTGCAGGAGATCGGATGCTACAGAGGTATCCGTCATCGTAAAGGACTCCCGGTTCGTGGTCAGAAGACCAAGACAAATGCGAGAACTCGCAAAGGACCTAAGAGAACAGTTGCAAACAAGAAGAAATAATTCAGTATCCTAACTATAAATTTTGATTGATTAAAGGAAAGTGTAGGTTAGTTTTAAAATGGCAAAAACAACTAAGAAAGCGACAAAACGTCGTGTCAAGAAAAACGTTGAACACGGACAGGCACATATTCAGTCTTCTTTCAACAATACAATTGTTACTCTGACTGACAGCGAAGGAAACGCTCTTTCATGGGCAAGTGCTGGTGGTCTTGGATTTAGAGGTTCAAGAAAATCTACCCCTTATGCAGCACAGATGGCAGCAGAGACTGCAACAAAAGCTGCACTTATTCATGGTTTGAAAACTGTAGATGTTATGGTAAAAGGCCCGGGCTCAGGCCGTGAAGCAGCAATCCGTGCGCTTCAGGCATGCGGACTTGAAGTAACCAGCATCCGCGACGTAACACCGGTTCCACACAACGGATGCCGTCCACCAAAACGCAGAAGAGTCTAATTAGGAGGTAGAAATGGCAGTAAATAGAGTTCCGGTCCTGAAAAGATGCAGATCCCTTGGCCTGGATCCGATTTATTTAGGAATTGATAAAAAATCTACAAGACAGTTAAAACGTGCAAACAGTAAAATGTCTGAGTATGGTTTACAGTTAAGAGAAAAACAGAAAGCAAAATTCATCTACGGAGTTCTGGAAAAACCTTTCCACAACTACTACAAGAAAGCTGACAGAATGCCAGGACAGACTGGTGAAAACCTGATGATCCTTCTTGAGAGCAGACTTGACAATGTCGTTTTCCGTATGGGATTGGCAAGAACCAGAAGAGAAGCTCGTCAGATCGTTGACCACAAGCATGTACTTGTAAACGGAAAATGTGTAACATTCCGTCTTACCTTGTAAAAGCTGGTGACACAATCGAAATCAAAGAAAAATGCAAAGGTTCTGAAAGATACAAAGGAATTCTGGAAGTAACAGGTGGAAGACTTGTTCCGGAATGGCTTGAGGCTGACCAGGAGAATCTTAAGGGCGTTGTAAAAGAACTTCCAAGAAGAGAAGCTATTGATGTTCCGGTTAACGAAATGCTTATCGTCGAGTTGTATTCCAAATAATGAGCCCGATAAAAATACCCTCAATTGCATACAACCCAGAAGGAGGGAACCTTATAGTGTTTGATTTTAATAAACCAAAAATCGAAATTACCGAAATATCCGAAGATAAGAAGTTTGGAAGATTCGTTGTAGAACCTCTGGAAAGAGGATACGGTACTACCCTTGGTAATTCTTTAAGAAGAATTATGCTGTCATCCCTTCCGGGAGCAGCAGTAAGCCAGGTAAAGATCGATGGTGTACTTCATGAATTCAGCTCCATTCCTGGAGTGAAGGAAGATGTAACCGAGATCATCATGAATCTGAAAAGCCTTGCTATCAAGAATCACAGCACCGACAATGAACCGAAAACCGCATACATCGAATGTGAAGGAAAAGGTGTTGTAACTGCAGCTGATATCCAGGCAGATCAGGATATTGAAATCATGAATCCGGATCAGGTGATTGCAACTCTGAACGGTGGCAAAGACTGCAGACTGGCTATGGAGCTTACTATTACCAAGGGCCGTGGATATATCAGTGCAGACAAAGGTAAAACCGATGATATGCCGATCGGTGTGATCGCAGTTGATGCTATCTATACACCGGTAGAGAGAGTCAATATGACCGTAGAGAATACACGAGTTGGTCAGGTAACTGATTATGATAAGCTTACACTTGATGTGTACACAACGGTACACTTGATCCTGATGAGGCGGTCAGCCTTGCAGCTAAGTATTGAGCGAACACCTGAGCCTTTTCATTGATCTTTCTGAGAATGCTAAGACTGCAGAAGTCATGATCGAGAAAGAAGACAATGAAAAAGAGAAAGTCCTGGAAATGAGCATTGATGAGCTTGAACTTTCCGTTCGTTCTTACAACTGCCTGAAGAGAGCCGGTATCAATACAGTAGAAGAACTTTGCAATAAGACTTCTGATGATATGATGAAGGTTCGTAATCTTGGACGTAAATCATTAGAAGAAGTACTTGCCAAAGTTGAAAGAGCTGGGCTTACAGCTTCAGCCAACAGAAGAGTAAGATAACCATAAAGGTATCGCGTAAGATTATTACAGTGGGGATTTGCTAAGCAGCAGCCCAGTAAGACCGAACAAGCATGTCCGGGTGTCCCACAGATGGAGGAAAATAAAATGGCAAAATATAGAAAATTAAGCAGAACTTCTGATCAGAGAAAAGCTCTGTTAAGAAACCAGGTGACAAATCTTCTGTACCATGGAAAAATCGTTACCACTGAAGCAAAAGCTAAAGAAATTCGTAAGATCGCCGAAAGCCTTATCGCTATGGCAGTACGCGAGAAAGATAATTTCGAAACAGTTACAGTAACTGCAAAAGTTGCTCGTAAAGATGCTGATGGTAAGAGAGTGAAAGAAGTTGTTGACGGAAAGAAGAAAACTGTATACGATGAAGTACAGAAAGAGATCAAGAAAGATGCTCCTTCCAGACTTCACGCTCGTCGTCAGATGATGAAAGTTTTCTACCCGGTTAAAGAAGTACCTGCAAAGGGTGCCGGAAGAAAGAAAAACACTAAAGACGTAGATATGGTTGCTAAGATGTTCGATGAGATCGCACCAAAATACGCTGACCGTAACGGTGGTTACACAAGAATCGTTAAGATTGGACCGCGTAAAGGTGATGGCGCTATGGAAGTGCTCATCGAGCTGGTTTAATCCGAAACAGAATTACTGCTCATAAGAAAAAGAGATATTTACGTTTCGTAGATATCTCTTTTTTCTTAATTTAGGGATACCAATGTGAGAAAGTTACTTTTATTAATAGAAATTTGTTTGTTAGCCTGGCTTTTGACAGGTTCCGCCCGGTACGAAGCGAAAAAAAGAAATTCCAGTGAATACACCGGAATTTGACTGGGAAAATTACAATATTATAACGCATGCTCTGGGTGGGATTGACGGTCTCACATACTTAAATTCCAGAGAAAGCTTTATCAATTTTTATGATAAAGGGGTGCCGCCTGTTTGAGGTGGATCTGACGCAGACCAGTGATGGAGTTTGGGTGTGCCGCCATAGCTGGTATCAGTCTCTTGGACAATGGGAAGGAGATGAACGAAAAGTTCTATCCTCAGAAGAATTTTTAAATACGCCTATATATGGGAAATACACCCCTATGACCTTTGAAGACCTTTCTGAAACTCTTTGGACGAATATCCGGATGCATTTGTAATGATAGATTCCAAACAATATTCTGTCCGCAATTACCAGCGTACTCTTGAGGATTATGCACAGTATAGGGAAATCTCTATAAAAAGCTGGCATCGAGCATACGCTTAGACAGATCATCCCGGAAATATATAATTCAGCAATGTATCCTGGAACAGCACTTTTTTTGTACAAATTTCCTGCATATATCTATTCTCTGTGGCAGGAATATACCACAGAAGAATTGAACGATATCGCGGAATTCTGTCAAACCAATAAAATCATGGCTGTAACCATTTATCGTGACTACTGGTCCGAAGAAGTGCAGAAAAATTTTTGACGAACGGGACATTTTGGTATATATTTATACCATAAATGACAAAGAGGAAGCCAGAAGATATCTGGCGAATGGGGCGCAAGGTGTCTGTACAGATGTACTGATCACAGATAACCTGAATTAAGCTGCACTGTCTAATTATATAACATACGAAAATAATACTTGAAAAGGACTGCCATTCATTGGCTCATTCATAATTGCTTTTTGAGCTTTTCCCTGTGAATGGTAGTGAAAAAAGGATTAAATACACATGAAAATCAGAACAATGGCTGCTGTTTTTGCAGCGAAATCTGCAGGCTTTATCTGCAGGAAAATGGGACGCCAGGGAGTGACCTGGGCGGGCAAGATCGCATTAAAGATCAATCCTGACATCCTGAAAGATCTTTCTTCTCAGGTGCGAAAGAAAATATTTGTAACCTGTGGAACCAACGGTAAGACAACCACCAACAACATGCTCTGCGCAGCCCTTGAAAATGAAGGGCAGAAAGTAGTCTGCAATCACACCGGTTCTAACATGTTAAACGGTGTTGTAGCAGCCTTTGTGCTGGCTGCAAGACCTACAGGCAGGCTGGATGCAGATTACGCCTGCATTGAGGTAGACGAGGCTTCTACCCGCCATGTATTTCCAGGCCCTGAAGCCGGACTACATGCTTCTGACTAATTTGTTTCGTGACCAGCTGGATCGCTACGGTGAAATTGATATTACCATGAACATTCTGGAAGAAATGATCCGCACAGTACCGAAAATGCAGGTAATCGTAAATGCGGATGATGCGCTTTCGGCGTATCTTGCTATGGACAGCGGCAATCCGTATATCACATATGGAATCAGTAAGCCTGTCCAGAAGAGCGCGGCAAACGAGATACGGGAAGGCCGTTTTTGTAAAAAAGTGTGGTGCCAGGCTGGAATACAGTTTTTTACCACTATAGTCAGCTGGGGGATTACAAGTGCCCATCCTGTGGCTTTGCAAGACCGGAAATCAAATATGATGCCCACGATGTAAAAGTTGGTGACCAGCTGTCCTTTCAGGTAGAGGATAAGCACCTTACAGCCAATTACAAAGGCTTCTATAATGTATATAATATTCTGGCTGCTTATGCCGGGCTGCGTACAGCTGGATTTTCCGGAGAGCATTTCCAGAATATGCTTCAGAAATTTAATCCGGAAAATGGTCGTATGGAACAGTTCCGTATTAAAGGCACTGGTGTTATGCTGAACCTTGCAAAGAATCCTGCCGGTTTTAACCAGAATATTTCCGCAGTCATGCAGGATAAAACACAGAAAGATATTATTATCACCATCAACGATAATGCTCAGGATGGAATAGATATTTCCTGGCTGTGGGATGTGGATTTTGACCTTCTGGGCGATGCGAGCATTCATTCCATTACAGTCAGCGGTATCCGCTGCCAGGATATGCGCCTTCGGATGAAATATGTGGACATTCCGGTTATGCTTGAGGAAAATGTGGAAACAGCGATCCGAAAAAAGGATTGAAGACGGCGTAGGCAATCTCTACGTTCTGGTAAACTACACTGCATTATTCAGCACTCATAATATTCTGAAGAAACTGGAGGGAGAACACAAATGAAACTTACAATAGGTCATTTATATCCGGATCTTCTGAATCTTTACGGTGACAGAGGAAATATCCAGTGCCTTATGAAACGCTGTCTCTGGAGAGGCATTGAGGCAGAAACCATTGCCGTTTGAACTGGGGACAAGATTGATTTTTCCAGACTGGATATTGTGCTACTGGGTGGTGGTTCCGACAGGGAGCAGATGCTGGTTTGTGAGAAAGCTGAAGGAAATTCAGCCGGATTTTAAGAAATATGTGGAAGATGGCGGTGTAGTTATCGCTATCTGCGGTGGATATCAGCTTCTTGGAAAATATTATAAGACAGATCAGGGAACCATTACAGGGCTTGACCTGGTAGATCTTTACACCGAACAGGGAGAGGGACGTCTGATCAGCAATATTGTGCTGAAAAGCGACCTTTTTGATATGCCTGTGGTTGGATTTGAGAACCATGGAGGAAGAACCTGCATTAATAACTGCAAGCCTCTGGGAAAAGTACTCTATGGATCTGGAAATGATGGCAAATCCGGATATGAGGGTGTTGTTTACAAGAATGTAATCGGAACGTATCTTCATGGTCCCCTTCTACCGAAGAATCCGCAGCTGGCAGACTGGCTGATCGCACATGCCCTTGAGCAGAAATACGGAAAGGAAATCCGGCTTGCGCCGCTGGATGATACAGAAGAGAAAGCAGCAAATGCTTACGTATATCATCGCTTTGTAAAAGAGAACTGATACAAACAAGCTCCAAAGTCTGTTTGAAAAATTATTCCTGCCTTGCAGAAAGCCTTTTTCAAACATGCTCTGAATATGTACAGATAAAAATAAGGGGAACGATATGGCAAAAGGAATCAATCAAAAAGGGAAAATCCTTTATCTTGAAAAAATACTGAGAGAGACCAGTGAAACACATCCGTGCACTATGCAGGAAATTATCGGAAAACTTCAGGAAAACGGAGTCAGTGCTGAGCGAAAAAGTATTTATGACGATATGGAAGTGCTGAGAAGCTTTGGCATGGACATTAAGTTTAAAAGAGGAAAGTATACCGGATATTATGTTGCCGGAGAAGCTGACTCAGAGAGCGTAAATACATCCACTACAGAAAAGGAGAGTGGAAATCCGGAAGACTCTGCAAAAACAGTGCTGGAACAGAGAATGAAGGCAGTGCATTTTCCAATGAGGCTCAAAAAAAGCAAAAAATTCCTGGCTGCTTCCACCCTCAGATTCTGAGGATGATAAACCGGTGAAGCTTCTTTTGCAGAAACAAGAAAAAGAAAGAAATTATGGCAGCACTTGGAAATTATGCCCAGTACAAGGAGAAAGAAGATGATACTTTCGTTGCTGCAGTGCAGGTAGATGAGACCTCTGAGTTTTACGGATGGCTTACAGGCATGGGGAAAGATGTAATCCTTATGAAGCCTAAGAAGTCAGTTCAGGCTTACCGTGATTATCTGAAGGGAATCCTGAAAGAATATAAGTAAGAATATTTTTCGAAAAAACGATGTACTAGAATGATATTAAGTTACATAGAAAGGGATTTTTATGAAAAAGCAAATTGCAGGACTTCTTACCGGACTTCTGGTGTGCAGTGCTTTTCTCACAGGCTGTGGTAAAAATGAAGCCACCGAGGCTGTAAAAAGAGAGCGTTGAGGACGAAAATGAGGGCACTGGAGACACGAAGGACGCTGACAGCAAAAAGGATACGAATAGAAAGTCCGATAAACAGGACAGTGATAAAAGTGATGAAAATTCAGAAGAAAGTGAGACAACTGAAGCCCCGGAGGAAGACCTTGATAAGGTGGGGGTGCTGCTTCCGGAAGAGGGAGAGGATATCAACAGCAGTCTGGAGCGTACAGAACTGAAATCACGCCTGGAAGAGGCCGGTTATGAAGCTGCTATGTATTTTGCCGGGGATGATTCTGACACCCAGGCAGAACAGATCCAGGGAGCTTCTTCAGGATGAGAAACTGAAAGCACTGGTAATTTCACCTGTTGATCCATATGGTCTTACAGATGTACTGGAAGAGCTGAGCTCTCAATTCCGGTGATTGACTATGACAATCTGATCATGGATACGCCAAACGTGAAATACTTTGTCACTTTTAATATGCGGGCGATTGGAAAAGAGATTGCCAAAAATATTGTAGAGAAAGAAGAACTGGATAAAGTCCGGGAAGACAGAGGCGTTCGTACCATAGAGTTTCTTATGGGCTCTCCGGATGATGACGCTTCGTTATTCCTGTTTAACGGGATAATGGAGGTGCTGCAGGAGTATATTGACGATGGTACCCTGATCTGTCGTTCCGGCCGTGTGACTTTTGATGAAACCAGCATTATGGATCAGAATACAGATACTGCGAAGAAGCAGCTGAAATCTGAGATAGACGAATTTTATTCTCTGGAGAAAACTCCGGATATTATCTGCACTGCTTCTGATGATTTTGCTCTGGCAGCTCTGGAGCTTCTGGAAAAAGAGCAGCTCCAGCTTGGTGATGAGAACTGGCCTCTGATCACAGGTGTAAATGCAGATGCAGATGCTGTTAAAAGTGTGGCAGAAGAAAAAAATCGGTTTTACAGTCATGCTGGATCGCCGTGATCTGGCAGAAGGACTGACGAAGCTGGTGGAAACCTACCTGAATGGGGATGACGTTGATATCAATAATTATTCCCAGTATGATAATGGTGTGAAGATCATTGGAACGGTTACCTGTGATGGAAAGCTGATCGATAAGGATAATTATCAGATTCTTGTGGATAATGGATTCTATCTGGCAGAAATGATCGCGCCGGAAGCCTCTCCTACGCCTGTTCCCGAGGAAGTAAGTCCGACACCGAAAGTGACAGCGACGCCGGAGGCGAGTCTTACACCGGAAGGTGGTGAGCCTGGAGAAAAAGAGCCAGGTAATTCCAAAGGATGAGCCTGAAGTGAGCACGGAAGAAGTTCCGGCTGTAAAGGATGGAGAAAACCAGGAGAGTAATAGCAAGCTGCAGAGTAGTGGAAAAGCATAAAACGTAAGTAAAATGAAAATACGTAAGTAAAATAAAAATACGTAAGTAAAATAAAAATACCAGTAATCGTTTGGTGATTACTGGTATTTTTGCTCCTAAAAATTAATCGCGGAAGGTCAGGGAATCATCTGTCATGGAATCAATGATAGCCAGAGATTCCAGACGGACACCCATATCGCGGATCTGCTGTCCGCCGTGCTGGAAGCCCTTCTCAATTACGATTCCGGCACCTTCAAGAGTAGCTCCGGATTTCTTTACAATATCGATCAGTCCGAGAAGAGCACAGCCATTTGCAAGGAAATCATCAATAAGAAGTACGTGATCCTCTGGACTAAGGAACTTCTTGGAAATAATAACATCATAAACTTTCTTATGGGTAAAGGATTCAATCTTGGTGCAGTACATCTCGCCGTCCAGGTTTACACTCTGGGATTTCTTGGCAAATACTACAGGAACATGAAAATACTGTGCTGCAATGCAAGCAATTCCAATGCCGGAAGCTTCAATTGTGAGGATCTTGGTGATGGGGCAGTCTGAGAAACGCGCCTTAAACTCCTTACCAATCTCATTGATCAAGTCAATGTCCATCTGGTGGTTCAGGAAACTGTCTACCTTTAATATATTGCCTGGTTTCACAACGCCATCTTTCAGAATACGTTCTTTTTAAAAGCTGCATGGCTATATCTCCTTTTCGCTTCATGTCGTTTCGATTTTAGTATTTCTATGATACGACATTCTCTGAAGAAGTTCAATTATTTTTGACAAAAAGTACAAAATATCTATAATGAAATTAATTTATGGAAAAAGGATTAGCTTTATTGTGAAAAACATCTGCAGTCAGCCGGATAAACAGTAATGCAAATGCAGAAGCTGACAAAGGAGCAGATAGTTTTACAAAAAAAAAGAGCAGGTGAGAATATGAAAGAGTATGAAGTAATTTGGGAAATTTTCAACAAATGCCCCAGGAATCAGATGCGGGATGTGTTTGTAGATGAGGTGGAGATAGAAGACCCGGAAGAATATGTAAAGAATAAATTTAAGGGAAAAAGAAGTAGCCTATGAGAAGACGGTTCTGGAAGATGGCACCATCATATTTGACATCCAGACCTCCCAGATCAAACAGAGATGTTCCTTTACAGAAATATAAGCTGCAGGTCACGAAGCGGATTTTAAGCTACTGCTTACAACAACGACCTTAGAGCCTGTTTGAAAAGGCTTTCCGCAAGATGTGCGTCACAATTTGTGGGAGATTTTGTCCGGATGAGGGCGCCGTAGCGGGCTACGGCAACCGAATTCAGACAAAATATACCGCAAAGTGGGGCGTGCAGATTGCGGGAATGATTTTTCAAACAGGCTCTAAGGCATATTTTTTAATACAATCATCAGAAATAGTGCATATTTAAGGGAAGTATGTTATAATAAACGGACGTGCTTCAAAAGAATTACACCAGTCAGAAACCATCCACAGAACACTGTTGGATATGCGAAATGGTTGGCAAATACAGGAGGATGACATGATAGAAGAACATTTAGAGAACCACCTGCATGAAGGCGAGGAAGAGCATATGCATACCCATGTTCTGGAAGATGGCACCACTGTCATGCATTCCCATGGAGAACATGGACATCATCACAGCCATGCGCAGACCAAGGCTGTACTGAACCGGCTTTCCCGTGCAATCGGGCACCTGGAATCCATCAAACGTATGGTGGAAGACGGCAGAGACTGCAGCGAGGTACTGATTCAGCTTTCAGCAGTGAAATCTGCGATCAATAATACAGGTAAGATCATTCTTCAGGATCATATTGAGCACTGTATCGTAGATGCAGTAGAGCATGGCGATCGGGATGCGATCAAAGAACTGGAACGTGCAATCGACAGATTTATGAAATAAATAAGGAAAAAGGAGATAGATAAAAATGGCAAAAGAATGTGACAGCAAGACTTGCGACAAATCAAGCTGTGAAGGCTGTGCCAGCAAGAAAAATCCGCAGAGCATGCAGGCTGCAATGAATGCAATGTCCAATGTAAAGCATGTGATCGGTATTGTAAGTGGTAAAGGCGGCGTTGGAAAATCCTTCGTGACCGCATCTCTTGCAAACAGAATGGCAAAGAAAGGCTATAAAGTAGGAATCCTTGACGCAGACATTACCGGACCATCCATCCCGAAAATGTATGGCCTGAAAGGTGCTGCCCAGGCAAACGACAGCGGTATTTTCCCTATGGAGACCAAAAACGGAATCAAGGTTATGTCCATCAACCTTCTTCTTCCAACGGAAGATACTCCGGTTATCTGGAGAGGAACGGTTCTTGCAAACATGGTAAAACAGTTCTGGACTGATGTAATCTGGGGCGAGCTGGATTATCTCTTCGTAGATATGCCGCCAGGAACAGGAGATGTTCCGTTAACTGTATTCCAGTCCCTTCCGATTCAGGGAATCGTGATCGTAACCTCTCCACAGGATCTTGTAAGCATGATCGTGAAGAAGGCATACAATATGGCTGGAATGATGAAGGTTCCGGTTCTGGGCCTTGTAGAGAACTACAGCTACGTGAAATGTCCGGACTGCGGAAAAGAACTGAAAGTATTTGGCGAAAGCCACATTGACGAGATTGCCGCATCCCCTGAATGTTCCGGTTCTTGGCAAAATGCCAATCGACCCGGCCTATGCAGCCAAGGTTGACGAGGGCGCCTTTGATGAGATCGATAATCCGTATATTGAAGCAGCAGATGGAGTTCTGCCACAGTAAGATTTGGGAGCACTATAGAAAAACACACAAATTGTGGCGAACATTTTGCAAAAAAGATTCTGTGTAAAAACAAGATTGTAACATCCTGTTTTTACCAGAATCTTTTTCTTTTCTTTATTTCTTACTGCGGTAAGCCTCTGCTTCCCAATGGGTAATGAAATAAGTGATCTCATCTGTCATCTGAAGCGGACCGCCGAAGCTTTCTGCATAGACAGCAAGCTTGATGGCATCCTTAGCAAGAAGCTGAGCCTTGGCAGCTTTCCCCTTGTCATCTTCCATAATAAATGCACCAACGCCCTGAACCAGGATCAGTCTTGGTTCTTTATCATTTTCAGCCATAAATGCATCCAGTGCTTCTTTTGCCTGTTCAACATTTTCTACAAATAATGGGTATGGTCCGCAATATACAATGTGATCAGGAGTGAATGGCTTCAGAAGCGGTGCGGCAGCTTCTTTATTTTTTACAAAATTATCTGCTTCAGCAGCCGGTACAACCTCTACAGCATGTCCGAGCAGCTGGGGAAAGCTTCTGTGCAGCAGCCTCTTTTCAGGTGTAACTGCATCACTTACGTCAGCCGTTCTTTTTACCTGTTTTTCAAGGGTGGAGATCACGCCATCAAATAAAACACCAATCTCTTCTACAGTATTCGCTGCAACAAAGATTCCGTGATTTTGAAGCAGGAGAACCTGAACATCTTTTCCGAATTCTTCTTTGTAAGCATTCATTTTTTCATAGCAGATACGTGCCAGCGTGTATCCCGGTTTGCAGATATCGATCCAGAGTACTTCTTTACCAAGGAGCTGCTCGGAAAGTGCCTTTGCGCCATTGCCGCAGGTCAGACCATTGACAAGAGTCGGATGAACATGCAGTACATAAGTATAAGCAAATAAATTATGAAGCAATGCTTCCACGCTTGGACGCTTGGTCTTATCTGCATCGGTCACTGCAGCCATTACATCTGCAAGATAGGCAGCTTCACGCTCTGTGTCATTTCCCGGATACTCTGTTTTCATGATCTCATTGAGACGGGCGCGGCTCATCTCAACGAATTCCTCTGCCTTAATGGTGGCAAGCTGTGTACCGGAGCCCTTTACATACAGTGTGGTTTCATCTTTGACAGATGTATTTCCACCGCCTGCAAGAACGTAAGCTGGATTGCTTCCGTAAGTGTTTGACATTTTTACCAAAGTTGAAAGATCCATAAAATTTAATACCTCCCATTGTTTTTTTCATACATCTACATTGTACATGATATGATAATATTTAGCTATCAAAATATGCTAAAAGAAGTGGTTTTTGTGCTTTTTGATGATGAAAAAATAGTCAAAAAAACTTCTGGGCAGCCTGGGATAAGGGAAGGCTTTCGTGATATACAAGGGCTAATTGTCTGGGCGGAAGCTGCTGTTTCAGGCTGACCTCTATCAGAGAGGTTTCCTGTCCCCGTAAAGAAGCCAGCATGTAATCCGGAACACAGGCAATTCCAAGACCAATGCGTGCCAGATCAATAAGCAGATCATTGCTGTTAAGCTCAACCTCCGGAATCAGATTCTGTCTGTGGGATGCAAAGAACTGATGAAGATATTCACTTGTTGTGCTTTTTGGACGAAAGGGTGAGAAGAGGATATTCCATCAGCTTCTTTATTTCCAGGGCTTTTCCTTCAAGTGGAAAGAAGTCCGGATTGGCAACAAAAATATCCCGAAATTCTTTTTACCATCTGTACTTTTGTGTGTGCGGTACGCCGGGAATTGGGAAGATTGCTTACGATCAGGTCCACCTGACGGTTTTCCAGAAGCTCCACGCAGCCCATGGAGGTGCTGTTTGTGACCTTGATCCGCACTCCGGGATAATCCTGATGAAATCGCTTCAGGTAGTCAATCAGAAAGTACCGGCAGATGGTATCGCTTGCCCCGATCCGCAGCTGCCCCTGAAGTCTGTCTTCCTCAAGAAGCTGTGCCTCCCCCTGGGAAAGCATTTCCAGGGCCGGTTTGACATGCTGGAAAAGTATTTCTCCCTCGGGGTAAGGGAAACCTTCTTGGTGCTTCGGAAAAACAGTTCCCGTCCCAGCTTTTTTTCCAGAGCCTTGATTCCCTGGCTTACTGCAGACTGGGAAATGAACAGCTGGCGGGAGGCTTCAGAGAAGCTTAAGGTGGTGGCAACGTAGTAAAAGCATTTGTATAATTCAAGATTGATATCCATATATAAATCCTCCAAAATCAAACTCGTTACTGTCCACTCCGTGACCAGTAACACGCTTCGCGATGCACAGAAAGACGAACCTTCTTGTGACAAGCACAAGAAGTAGCGTTTGCTGCGCAAACTTAATTCTCGGGTTTTCTGTGAACTTTGTTCACAAAAAACACCTCGCGGAATATTGTCAGTGAACAGTAACTCAAACTCTGCTATGACTGATGAGCCATGTTTATTTACATATAGAAGTAATAGTAATAAAAGATATAAGATATATTAATTTTACTAATGATAAAAACCTATGATACTATAATAAACGAAAATGTGCAAGAATGGATGCAGTTTTGCGCAGTCATCCAATTTTTTTTCAAAATGAAAAAGCACACCACACTACGATTTCACATTCACGAAAGGAGTTTTCCAATGAGTAACGTAAGACGAGTATACGTAGAAAAAGAAACCATCCTTTGCCGTAAAAAGCCAAAGAACTGAAGCATGAGATCAGCTCTTATCTGGGCATTAAGACTGTAACAAACGTGCGGGAACTGATCCGTTATGACGTGGAGAATATCTCCGATGAAGTATTTGAGAAAGCATGCAAAACCGTATTTGCAGAGCCGCCGGTAGATGACCTGTATCTTGAGAAATTTGAAGCTGCAGATGGCGCACATGATTTTTTCTGTAGAATATCTTCCGGGACAGTTTGACCAGAGAGCAGATTCCGCTGTACAGTGTGTACAGTTTCTCGATGGAGATTCACAGCCAATCATCCGTTCTGCAACAACTTATGTAATAGAAGGAACTGTAACAGACGAAGAATTTGATGCGATCAACATCACTGCATCAACCCTGTAGACTCCCGTGAGACAGGACTTGAAAAACCGGAAACACTGGTTACAGAGTTCAAAGACCCGGAAGATGTTAAGATCTTCGATGGCTTACCGCGATATGGATGAAGACCATTGAAGGAACTTTACAGCTCCTTGAACCTTGCCATGACATTCAAGGATTTCCAGCATATCCAGAATTATTTCAAGAATGAAGAGAAACGTGATCCGTCCATGACAGAAATCCGTGTTCTGGATACTTACTGGTCTGACCACTGTCGACATACCACTTTCTCCACTGAGCTTACACAGGTGAAATTTGACGACGGTGATTATAAAACTCCTATCGTTGATACCTATAACAGATATCTTTCCGACAGAGAAGTCCTTTACTAAGGGACGGACGACAAATTTGTCTGCCTGATGGATCTGGCTCTGATGGCTATGAAGAAACTGAAAGCAGAAGGAAAGCTTGCTGACCAGGAAGAATCTGATGAGATCAATGCCTGCAGTATCGTGGTTCCTGTAGATGTGGACGGCAAAGAAGAAGAGTGGCTGATCAACTTCAAGAACGAGACCCATAACCATCCTACCGAGATCGAGCCTTTCGGTGGTGCGGCAACCTGCCTTGGCGGTGCCATCCGTGACCCGCTTTCAGGACGTACCTATGTATATCAGGCAATGCGTGTGACCGGTGCGGCTGATCCTACTGTATCTGTAAAAGAAACTCTCAAGGGTAAACTTCCGCAGAAGAAACTTGTCAGCAGCGCAGCTCATGGCTACAGCTCCTATGGAAACCAGATCGGTCTGGCTACAGGCTATGTCAAAGAAGTTTACCATCCGGATTATGTGGCAAAACGTATGGAGATCGGTGCCGTTATGGGTGCAGCTCCGAGACGTGCGGTTATCCGTGAAAACTCCGATCCGGGAGATATCATCATCCTTCTGGGAGGACGTACCGGCCGTGACGGTATCGGTGGCGCAACAGGTTCTTCCAAGGTTCACACAGAAGCTTCCATCGAAGTGTGCGGTGCAGAAGTACAGAAAGGTAACGCACCTACAGAGCGTAAGATCCAGCGTATGTTCAGACGTGAAGAAGTCAGCCACATCATCAAAAAATGTAATGACTTTGGTGCAGGCGGTGTTTCCGTTGCCATCGGTGAGCTTGCAGAAGGACTTCGCGTAGACCTTGACAAAGTTCCGAAAAAATATGCCGGCCTTGACGGAACAGAGATCGCCATCTCTGAATCCCAGGAGCGTATGGCTGTTGTTGTAGATCCAAAAGATGTTGACAAATTCCTTGGCTTTGCAAATGAAGAAAACCTCGAGGCAATCCCGGTTGCAGTCGTTACCGAGGAGCCACGCCTTGTCCTCAAATGGAGAGGCAAAGAGATCGTTAATATTTCCCGTGCATTCCTGGACACCAACGGTGCACATCAGGAGACAACTGTAGAGGTAGAAATTCCGAACAAAGACGGCAACCTTTTTGAAGAGCGTCCGGACGTAGCGGATGTAAGAGAAAAATGGCTCCACACTGGCAGACTTAAATGTATGCTCACAGAAGGGGTCTTGTGGAGATGTTTGACAGCTCCATTGGCGCAGGCAGCGTATCTTATGCCTCACGGTGGTAAATATCAGCTGACAGAAACTCAGTCCATGGTTGCAAAAGTACCGGTACAGAACGGAAAGACTAAGACAGTTACCATGATGAGCTACGGCTTTGACCCATATCTCTCATCCTGGAGTCCATATCACGGAGCTGCTTATGCAATAACAGAATCCGTAGCAAGAATCGTAGCTACAGGTGGTGACTACAAGAAAATCCGCTTCACATTCCAGGAATACTTCCGTCGTATGACCGAGGATCCTAAGAGATGGAGCCAGCCGTTCTCCGCACTTCTTGGCGCCTATGCGGCACAGATCGGATTCGGCCTTCCTTCCATCGGCGGTAAAGACAGTATGTCCGGAACCTTCAATGACATTGATGTTCCTCCGACACTGGTATCTTTCGCAGTGGATGTTGCCAAGCTTCAGGATGTGATCACACCAGAGCTGAAAAAGGCTGGAAACAAACTGGTATGGCTTCGCGCTCCCAAAGATCAGTATGATCTGCCAGATTATGCAGGAATCATGGATCAGTACGAAAAACTCCATAAAGATATGCAGGACGGCAAAGTTGTTTCTGCTTACGCACTGGATCGCCATGGTATTGCGAGCAGCTGTCAGCAAGATGGCATTCGGTAATGCACTGGGCGTGAAGATCGAACACAGCCTGGATCCAAGAGACTTCTTTGCACCAGGCATTTCGGCGATCTGGTTCTGGAAGTTCCGGCTGAAAAGGTTGGTCAGCTTTCTATCACATATACCGTGATCGGTGAAGTAACAGATAATGGTAAATTCTCTTACGGAAACGCTGAGATTACTCTGGATGAGGCTTACAAGGCATGGACAGGCACTCTGGAGAAGGTATTTAAGACAACCTCCGGCGAAGAAAAAACGATGGACCAGTTGCCATGGCTGCAAAGACAGCAGATGCAACCTATGAGAATGGTGTTTACAATACTAAGAACATTTATGTATGCAAGCACAAAGTTGCAAAACCTCGTGTATTTATTCCGGTATTCCCTGGAACAAACTGCGAATACGACAGCACACGTGCATTTGAAAGAGCAGGAGCTGAGGTAGACGTTAAAGTATTTAAGAACTTAAGTGCAGAGGATATCCGTGATTCTGTGGAAATTATTTGAGAAATCCATCGATCAGGCACAGATCATCATGTTCCCAGGCGGCTTCTCCGCAGGTGACGAACCGGATGGCTCCGCGAAATTCTTTGCAACTGCCTTCCAGAACGCAAAGATCAAAGAAGCAGTTATGAAGCTTGTCAACGAGAGAGACGGTCTTGCACTTGGTATCTGTAATGGATTCCAGGCTCTAATCAAACTCGGTCTGGTACCTTACGGTGAGATCTGCGGACAGAAAGCAGATTCCCCGACACTGACCTTCAACACTATCGGACGTCATATCTCCAAGATGGTATATACCAAGGTTGTCAGCAACAAGTCTCCATGGCTCCAGAAAGCACAGCTTGGCGGAGTATACTGTAACCCTGCATCCCACGGTGAAGGACGTTTTGTTGCCAACGATGAATGGCTTGCTAAGCTCCTTGCAAACGGTCGTAGCTACCCAGTATGTAAATCCAAACGGAGAGCTGGATCAGTGCCGAAGAATCCAATATCAACGGATCTACCTATAACATTGAAGGTATTACCAGCCCGGATGGACGTATCCTTGGTAAGATGGCACATAGCGAGCGCCGCGAATGGCGTTGCAATCAACATCTATGGACAGCAGGATATTCAGATCTTTGAGTCCGGTGTTGAGTACTTCAAATAAAACGTTGCAAATAAAACGTTAAAAAAGAAATATCCTGGTAAGTACAAAGCTTTTTCCGCATTGTAACTTATCCAGGATATTTTTTTGTATCTTCATTACTTTGATTTTCGTCACCGCAGATGCATTGCCATCAATATAGTTCTTGCGCTATATTTAATAATTTTAATGAAATATTTTCCAGGCTATTTCCATCTAATGTATGTAAAAGGAAATACAGCAATTAATTTCGTGTACTGCAGAACACAAAAAAAGGAGCGAAAAACCTTATGGAAAATTTGGTGAAAAAGGCAAAATCCGGGGATTCCGGTGCATTTGCACAGCTCATCCGGATGAATACACAGAGTATGTATAAAGTAGCCTGGGCCTATCTGAAGAATGACGAAGATGTGGCAGATGCCATACAGGAAACGATTTTAAAGTGTTATGAAAAGCTTTCCACTTTAAAAAAGGATTCTTACTTCAAAACCTGGATGATTCGGATCCTGATCAATAACTGCAATGAAATGCTTCGGCACAAAGGCCGCGTTTTTCCTACGATGGAAATGGAAGAGGGAATCTTCGAGGAACCTGGCTATGTAGATTGTGAATGGAAGGAAATCCTGGCATCCCTGGAAGAGAAGTACCAGGTGGTGATGCTTTTTGTATTACAGCAAATCCCTTAGTGTAAAGGAAATTGCCGCTCTTCTGGAAATCAGCCAGAATACAGTGCTTACAAGGCTTTCCAGAGCCAGAAAACAGCTTCGTGCAGAGTATGAAGGAGGATATATTCATGGATGATAAATTGTTTGATGTTTTTTCAGAAGAAACAGAAGTGCCGGAATGTGTGCTCAGACGTGTAGATGAGACATTGGAAATGATAGAGAATTCGGCGGAGTCCGATAGAGGGTATCAGAAAGAAGAAAAAAACGGGAAAAGTAATAAATGGCACTGACAGAATGGGAAAAATTGGTACACGGAAAAACTGGAAGCGCAGCTTAATCCTGACATTTGCGGCAGTGATGGCATTTGGTGCCACTGTTTTTGCAGCAGAGAAGTATATAGGAATTTCCGGCATTTTTCCAGGAAGTTGGAAATAAGATGCCGGAAGAAGCCAAGGGGATGATTGAAAAAGATCCGGTGCAGCAGGAAGATGGAGATTCCATTCTCACTTACACCGTGAAGGAAGCCCTATGTGATAAAGAACAGCGTCCAGGTGGTGATGGAAGTTACAGCGAAAGAAAGAGGCAAGTATCTTCTGGCAGGACAAGATGCCTTGAATGAGGATCCTGTAAGAAATCTTGGAATTGAAAGTGATAAGACAATAGAAGAATATGCCGCAGAAAAAGGACTGACCATCGTAAAGGTCGGAGCCAGCTTTGATTTTGATTCAGATCTGGGCATTGAAACAGCAGTGGGAAATTACCGAAATCTGGAAGATGATGTAGTAGATTTCTATTCTTCCGCGGTAAAGACAAATGAGAGTAAGAATCTTACCGTTTCCTGCATCGGAACTGCCACGCTTTTCCTCGATGCTAAGTGCGTTGATGATGTGATGCGTACAAACATTACTTTTCAGCTGGAAGATAAGAGCCAGGGGAAAAAGTATGACCTATGTGCCTGTGGATGGTGAAGGGATAACTGCAGATGGAAAAGTAAAGATCCTGTCCGCAGATATAGAAGAAACAGAAGTGGGCGATTACGTCACAATCCATTGCATCTTCTTAGAAGAGTGCGACAGTATTTCCCTTGATGTAATGGATCTGAATGGAAATCTGTGGCAGCTTTCCGACCTTGGCGGTGGTTCAGAGGTGGCAGAGTCTGGAAAAGAAGCCACCTTCCAGAGAAGCTATCAGAAAACGGACCTTGCCGACGAAATCGGAATACGGGGATATGACTATGAAACGAATACCACGTATGAGCCGGTAAAAATGAAGCTTAAGAAATAGAATAATCGAAAAAAAGTCCCCATTCACTGTTTTTTGCAATTAAAACAGTGGGATGGGGACTTTTTGATTTGTTAAATTAAGATTATCCGAACTTTCGCATATTACTCAGATCGGAAAAATCAATCATTTTGATTTCTTCAACGTTGCCGGTTGAAGCCATTGGGCAAACGGCGTAGTTTCGCGTCTCATTTCCTATAGTAAGCTTTACCACATAATGCCATATGGACCATGATGGAGAGCCAACCGGATAATCACCAAAGCAATAATGAATATCATCAAATCCACCGACTAATTCAGCGAACTCACCGAGAATTGCCGGTGATGTGCTAGAGTCCCAACGGTAAGTTACAAAAAATGGCTCATTGGGATCTGCTGCCAGATCGACTGTATGATCGTTATATCTGGTTAAATATTTAAAGCGGCCTGGTTCTCTGAGGTAGGCACTTATAGCGTCCATCTTTTCAAAAAGGAGTCATATCAGCAGTTGTAGTTTTGTTAATAGTCAATCAGCCATGCGTTTTCTGCCTGATCATAATCCAGAACATTTAATGTCACTGTATTTGCAACCGTATAACGATAATGAATATTCCCCTGAATTCTACAGTGTAGGTTCCTGCTTCGGAAAAATGCACGTATTTGATATAACCGCCTTTTTACTTTCTCTAATGAAGTAGTTTCTGAGTCATTGTTTTCTAAAGGAATATCATCAAAGAAACGAGATGAAGCACTTCTGTATGCGCTGGTCCGCGAGTCATTTCCATTAAAAATCAAGGAAAAAGAGTTCGGATCCGGATTGTCTGTCTTTATAAAAAAAGGTTTGGGACAATCGGTGTAAATATCTGCCTTCTGTTTGTCAAGACCATAAATTTCATATGTATATTTAGCTGGTGCAGTTCCTTCTTTATCGTGTGCAGGCAGATCAGCTTTGGGAGTCGGTGTGGGTGTAGGAACCGGTGTGGATGTAGGCGTTGGTGTAGGTGTAGGTGTAGGGGTTGCACTTTGGTGGGTACTGTTTGTCTTTTTGTTTGTTGTGCAATGGCCTGTAGAAGACCATTTGGAATAGTATTTTTTCCTTTAACAGTCATGTAAGTACGGGTTTGCATATAATATGTAGTCCCGGCACGGAGGCCATTGAGAAAAAATTTTGTTGTTTTTGTTACCTTTGACTGTTATAGTTTTTTGCATTTTTAAGTTTGGAATTAGTTGCATAGCGCAGTTTGGTAACCACTGGTCTGGGAGGTTTGTCTTTTTACTACTACAGTTGCAGCTGCTGTTTTTGCATAGATATTCATTATCTGGGCTTTCGGCGGTAAAATAACAAACTGTTTTTTAGCAGTGCCGGTATAAGTGCCTTTTCAATAATCTGAACCGTGTAAGTTCCTACTTTTTTGCAACCTTTAGAGTACTTTACAATATAGTTTTTCTTTTCCTTCAAGACTTTTCCTTTATAAGTTACTCTTACTTTTGGACGCTGTACCTTTTTATTATAAGTAAGCTTTGTGGCTGATAATTTAATCCTGGTATTTTTCACATTTACCCTTGCTGCGGCAAATACCTGGCTTGAACTGCAAAACAGAAGCAGTAAAATGATGAGGCAGAGGTGAATCTGCCGGTGTAGATGATGATTTTTTTTTTCATGGCTTTTTACTCCTTTTATATGATAAGTTTATTGGGTTTTGTAAAAATATAACTATTTATGACCAGACCGTAGCAGCCATTTCTGATCGATTTTTTTCACCTCATCATCAGCAAACCGGATATGCAGCCGGACGGAATTGGACAGTTGTACGACTTCCTCTACAGTACCTTCTCCGAATTTGGGATGAGTTACTACATCATTTACCTGGAATTTGACTTCGCTATGTTTGGCGCTTTTGTAGGCCTGTTCACGACGGTAGGTGTCCCGGATGGGAACTGTCTTGTCGTGAATAGGGTTTTTCAGAGCTTTGTCATAATCGTGCTTCAGAAGGCTTTCTCCGATTCTATAATAAGGGAGTAGGCGCGGCGCCCACAAGAGAGCAACAGTATTTCCAGGCACTTCCGTGCTTCCCGGCCTGCCAGTTGTACTGCGCCGGTATTTTCATGTTGTATTGCATATAATGGGCGTATTCGTGCTTATAAAGATCCAGGCGATCCTCTTTGGAAAGAGGCTTCTTTACGGCATAACCAATAAACAGAAGGGAAAAATAGAAGCCTTCCTTTTCATGAGCAGAAGCCGGGGTATAAGAGCCAAGTACAGCTTCATCGTAACCAAAGCGGATAGGTACAGAAGCCCCCGAAGACCAAATTTGCGGTCAAGAGTCTGGAACAAAGCGCGAATCTGAGCTTCGTGGATGGTAGTTTCATTATCAAGAAGTTTACGAGTGGATGGGTCAATGTTCATGCAGGTACTCCTTTATGTAAGATCATTATGGGTTTGACTTGAAAAAAAAAAAGATGCTGCAATCTGCAACATCTACAATAGCGAGAGGGGGATTCGAACCCTCGACACCGCGGGTATGAACCGCGTGCTCTAGCCAACTGAGCTATCTCGCCATATTCAATTAAAAAACTTTTGCTGAAAAGTCTGTGCGTATAAAAGACTATCAGCAAAGTAGCGAGAGGGGGGATTCGAACCCTCGACACCGCGGGTATGAACCGCGTGCTCTAGCCAACTGAGCTATCTCGCCATATTAAATTTAGAAAAGTGGGACCTACAGGGCTCGAACCTGTGACCCTCTGCTTGTAAGGCAGATGCTCTCCCAGCTGAGCTAAGACCCCATATACAAACTGTGAAGTTTACTTCTCTTCCGCAGCTCGCTTTGCTATTATACTATTAACTGTCGCAAATTGTCAACAACTTTTTTTACTTTTTTTCAAAAAAATTTAGAATCATATTTTTTACTATTTTATTGGAAAAAAAAAACTAGAGCCTTTCTTAAACAGGCTCTAGAAACAGAAATTTTTATTTTGGGTCCTTATTTGCAAAAAGCGGAAAACAATTTGGCAAGTAAGGTTCTTTCAAAATGAGAATTGGTGTTATACTGAGTCTGTAAACAAGAAGAGCAAACAAAAGCATACCGGATACCTGTAAGAAGAAAAAGAACGGACGCAGCGTATTCGTATGGTCTCATAAAAAAGAGCTCACAAACATGCCCTGAGATCATAATTGCGATCAGCTGACAATTGTTTTTCCTATTAGGAAACGTCAGTTGGCGATACGAAAAATAGAAGAGGAGAAGAAGGTATGAAGATTTTAGATTCCAAATTTATGAAGGGCTTTATCAAAATGGCAGACGATGGTTTCCAGCAGGGCTGGCATGAGAGAAATGGCGGAAACTTAAGCTATCGTCTGAAAGCAGAAGAAGTAGAAATGATCCGTCCCCGTCTGAATGCACCAGGCGAGTGGCAG
>VOFF01000176.1_pt1 | contig 23991 bp, 32 predicted proteins | sample 5384061 | NCBI WGS metagenome assembly VOFF01 (sample SAMN12384725, study PRJNA508395) | human gut metagenome | isolation source: healthy gut E | host: Homo sapiens
AGCTAGAAAAGTCGTTACAATGAGCGCTGATAAGACTAGCGTAATTGTATCTAATGCATCTGGCGCAAATGCTGAGGTCGTTACATTTACAACAAAGGATCAGTATGGAAATGAATTTGCTTTTGATCCAAAAGATGGAAAAGTTTTAGCAAGCTGTGAAGGAGCTCCAGATGGTGTTACAAAGAGCTCTGTTATTACACCTAATCCTACTCAGACTGGCAGCAAGGTAAAAGCTACATTTGTTGGTAGCGATTATTCTACAAAGGGAACATACACATTTAAATTCACATTTGTGAAAGACGACAAAGAAGTATGTGCTCAGATTGGTACTGTTAATGTACAGACACCTGGTGTAGCTGGGGATTCTATCTCTTATAATCTGAACATTAATAATTCAACAGGCGCTGCACAGACAGAAGAAGATGCGGTTGTAAATGCTGATAATATGACAGCTCGTCATTTTAATATTTCTGTGTCTGAATTATTGAAAGGCGTTGAAGCCCAGAAATTAAGTTCTACTAGTGTTTTAGATGATTTGACAGCTACAGAAAGTGCTGCTGGAAAAGTAGCAAGTAAGGTTCAGGGTATTTATTATACTGTAAAGAATGCAAAGGGAGAAGTTGTATATAATGATGTTCCTGGTGCAACTGCTAAAACAGGAACAGCATTTTTCCGCTACAGCTGGTCAGTTAAAAGTTGATGTAGTAAAAACGAATGGCACATTTGGAAGTCCTGCAAAGGATGTTTATGAAAAACTTGCTGATGGAACCTATACAGTTACTGCTACTGTTGTAGTTACTCCAAAGCATGTCAGTGGTGTTACTGTAACGGATACAAAGACTGTAGTTACAAAGTCATTTGTTATTAAAGATTCTTCTAATGATGCAATCACTGATATGAAGTTAAAAGAGTCTAGTGCTTCTGTAACAACTGGTACTGCTATTTCTGCTGCACTTGCTTCACAAATTCAGTTCTCTTATGATGGAGTGATGTGTGACTATCTAAAAAAATAATGATATCAGCATCAAAGATGGCACCGATGTTAACAGACATCATGCGTGACATGATGTCTGTCATTTTGGAAGGTGCTTTGGATGAAGAACTGGATGAAGAATTAGGATATTCCAAGTATGACTATCGTAACAAAGAAACAGACAACAGCAGAAACGGTCATTCCAGCAAAACCATGCACACCAGTTATGGAGATATGGATGTGGCGATCCCAAGAGATCGTAACGGTGATTACGAACCTCAGCTGATTAAAAAATATCAAAATACTGTGACTCAGGACATGGAAGAAAAAATCCTTTCCATGTATGCAAAAGGAATGACCACCGGAGACATTGAATCCCACATGCGTGAATTATACGATATTGATATTTCTGACAGTACCATCAGCCGGATTACGGACAAAATCCTTCCAATTGTAAAAGAATGGCAGGAAAGTCCGTTGGAAGAAGTCTACGCAGTTGTTTATATGGATGCTATCCACTATCATGTGCGAAGTGAAGGCCGAATTGTAAAACGTGCGGTTTACATTGCTCTTGGTATCGATATGAACGGAAAAAAAGATGTTCTTGGAATGTATGTTGGAGAGAACGAAAGTGCAAAGTTCTGGCTTTCTATCATGAATGGATTAAAAAACAGAGGCGTTGAGGATATCCTGATTGCATGCGTTGATGGTTTAAATGGATTTCCACAGGCAATCGAGGCTGTTTATCCAAAAACAGAGATTCAGCAGTGTATCATCCATCAGATCCGTAATTCAACAAAGTTTGTTTCATACAAAGACATCAAAAAACTGATGGCTGATCTGAAGCTTGTATATGCAGCTCCAACGGAAGAAACAGCTTTAAATGAGTTAGAATTGTTCAAGGATAAATGGGATTCCAAGTACCCAAAGATTTATAAATCCTGGCATGATAACTGGGCTACGTTGTCCACTTATTTCAAGTACCCAGAGGCGGTAAGACGTCTGATTTATACAACAAATGCGATTGAAGGATTCAACCGGCAGCTGCGTAAAGTCACTAAAAGCAGGACTGTATTTCCAAGCGATGACAGCCTCTTAAAAATGCTGTATCTGGCGACCATGGACATTACCAAAAAATGGACAGGACACCGACAGGATTGGGGACAGATCCATTCCCAGCTTGAAATTTATTTTGAAGAACGTCTGGCAGGACGGAACCTGTAAAGCAGTCAATTTTAGGCAGGTTTTATTGACATGCCTAAAAACTACTGTATAATGCAGATATGGACAGAATCCGGAAAATCGGCTCTGCCCATTTGTAACTATTCACAAATCTTATATCAGTTTTTAACGTTTACACAAAACGAAACGGTCTCCAACAACTCTGAGAAATCTAAGTTTCCCGGAGTTGTTTTGTTTACAGTTTAATATTTTCTTTAAAGAAAACTAATCTTCGTTACCTTCATAACCGAAAATAACTGTTCCATCAGCTTTCTTAACAGTGTAGATTACACTATTATCACTTACTACTGTCTTATCAACACCACCAGCAACACCGATAAGGTTAGCTTTAATATCTGCTGTGTCAGCGGTCTGATCAAGATTTCCTTCCTTAACAGTAGTATCTACAGTTTCATTATCAAAACTTACTCGGTAGCTGTCAGCATTAGTAGGATGACTCATATCCGTTGGCTCTGAAACAACAATGGTAAGTACCTGAGATACTGGATTTTTTCCATCTTTCCAATACTGGATGTAGTAATTATAAGTACCAATCTTAGCAGAAGCAACATTAACAGTTACTTTGTTACCAGTTGCACTAATAGAAGCAAGTTTCTCGCCGTTTGAGGAATCTTTATACTCAGGCTGGATATAGTCAGTACCTAATTTCCAGTCATCACCATACTGATCCTTTAATGTTGCTTTAACTGTTCTTTTTTGTGTTTGCTGTATTAGAGATTGTAGTTCTTATCCAATGTGATAGAAGCAACTTCTCTCTTAGCGACAACATCGATAGCTACAGATCCAACAATCTTGTTGTCTCTGTCTTTAAATAACAAATAAGCAGTACCGACTTTAGCACCTTTAAGAACTACGGATCTTGTCTTATTGCTATCTACAGTGATTGTGTTACTGTCAAGCATCAGAACGCTCTTGTCAGAAGATTCAACAGTATATTTGTTATATACAGAATCGGAAACTTCTTTTTTCATCAGCATCTTTGATCTTAAAGTATGCTGTTGTGCGAGCAGTATCTTCAACTGCAATCTTGTTTGTATCCTTTGCTTTGTCAAATGACTTACCTGCTTTATCAATCTTTACAGCAAATTCGCTGACTGCAGACTGATCTACTGCTGTAATGGTCACTTTCCGTGCAGCGATATCATCAACCGGCTTACCATCTTTGTCATATTTTCCAGACTTGTATGAGATTTCTGCAACTGCAGTATCTCCAGCCTTGTTCAGATAAAGGTTGCTTCCACTTGTGTAACCATTTCCATTTGTATTGATGGTAAATGTATAAGAAGAATCAGCCTTTCCGTAAGGAAGTTCTTTGACAATTACACCATTAACCGGAAATATGGGCGGTATTTTCCGCGGAAGTGTTGGAAATACTGGGGTTGTAAATAGCAGTTGATGCAAAATTATTGCTACAAGTAACACGTAATCAACATATAAGAGACTGGCAAGTGACAAAAATGAGGAACCACTTATAATGTAGAATATCAAATTTCGACAACAGTGCAAAACGGAATATGTAATACAAAAAGTGCCAGCATTCAGCAATAAATCGAATACTGACACTTTTTTGAGTGATCGCAAGTAAAGTTTTCCGTTCCTCGGAACATTCTTTTTTAGTTCTTCCGCAAGACCTTCCTTTATATCTCTACCGGGATTTGATATCCGGCCGCAGACATTTCTTTTTCAAATTCTTCTACGGAAAGATTCAGTTTCTGAGCTCCCGCACAACTCCATAATCACCCTCCTGTACGGACACAAATACCTCTGTTTTTGCGACCTTTTGCAAGACCCTTTTCAAGACCTTCCGCAAGTCCTTCCTCCCGGCCTTCCTCTCGTAGAACATCTTCATATTTCTTTTCATCAAATTCAGTAAGACACATATCACACACCTCCCTGCGATGCTGTTCCAAAAAATCTCTGAGTATATTTTCCTCGATGCATTCCCTGACGGTAAGATCAATGGCTTCTTTTAATTCCATGGAATCCCGGTATTTTTTAATCTTTGCAACAAAGACTGCGTATTCGTATAAAACATGGCAGCTGTCCATGATGGACTGGTTCTTCCCACTGTTTATGTTGATCATTGTGGCTGTCCATTCATATTCACCAGCTCCGGTATCTGTTTCAAAAGCATCCGACAACCGTAGAGTCCTTCTTTTTTTCTTCCAGATCCTTTTCGCTTCCGTTGTAAAATACAATATAATGGGGACGTGGGATTTTCAACAGATGCTTGCTGTACAGCCGCTCGGATCGGTGAATCAGTTTCCGGTACAGATCCGCATAATACAAAAATCCACGGAGCGGCATATTCGGGTTATAAGAACTCTGATGTTCATAAAGGCTCAATGTTTTGTCAACAAGAAATGAAACATCATTTTTGTATTTCATGTAAATGACATCTTCCAGAGTTGTGTATTCCAGATCATCCGGATTGGTATATGAGGTATGGTTTACCGCATTATAAAGACTCAGGGCATTTCCTTTGTTTTCGCCAAACAGTTTCCGGAATACGGTGTCCTTGTATTTTTTTATTTACATGAATGTCATCATTTGTTTTTGTCATTGACTGTCGGGATTCCTTTCGTTAAAATCCTTTGTTTATCTACCTATATTATAGCATATGGCACAAGGATTACAACTGAAACAATTTGTCACTTATCTGTCTCTTATGTGTTAATTGTGTGTTACTTGTAGTGCTAATATTGCATCAAACCTTTTTCACAAATCCAGTATTTCCAACACTTCCGCGGAAAATACCATGCGTATTTCCGGTTAAGTAAAATCTCACCGGACCCTGTATTAAAAAACACAAAACTATTGGTTACAAAGGGATTTACTTCGGCGATTAAAGTAGATGGTGGAAAAATTAAGAGTTGCAGCTCTGCCAATAAGCAAATTGCTACCGTAACGAATAGTGGAAAAGTTACCGGAAAAAGAGGGTAATACAAAAGTTACGGTTAAACTTACAAATGGAAAGAAACTTATTTGTAATGTATCTGTTAAATCAAATAAATACAGCGGGAAAAAAAACTTACCATCAGTGATACCACATATAATCAATATGGTTTAAAAAGTTTATTCTGCTCATTTTTGATAATAAAGGTAATTTAGTTGTTAAATTTATGGTTGCAAATAATAGTTATGGAAAACTCACGAAAATTTCGAAATTAAAAATCACAGTTAAAGATTCGAAGAAAAATGTGGTGGAAAGTTTCAAAAAGAATTCTTATACCATAAATATAAATAGTTATAAGAGCAAAAGTTATACCATCTCTATTCCAAAATTCTCATTGAAAAAGAACAAAGATAAAATTGATGTTAGAACATGCACATTAACAATTTCTGGAAAAGATGCGGATGCAAAATTATGATCTGGTAGATAACTGGCATTTTATATAAAAACAACTCCTCCGAAAAACGTAAGTTTCCCGGAGGAGTTTTGTCTACAGACCAGTATTCTTTTCAAAGATAACTACAATCTGCATACTGTTTTTCATTAGATTATCAATTACTGAATAGTAATTACAGTATTTGGTAAATCTACCTCAACATTTGTAGTAACTGATGTATCCGGAACTGCAATTTCTACAACAAGCTTTGTAACTGTGAAATTCTGCTGACCAGTAAATGTTGCAGTTGTAATGTCACCGTTTACTCCAGCTACATTATTGATTGTTCCCTCAACTTTTCTGATTGCATTATACAAAGCAGAACCGGAAAGTTTATTTCCATTGTAATTTACTTCCTTAATTGCATTTACAAGAGCATCTTTAACTGAACCATTACCATCTGATAACTTCAGCACATTTGATGCAGTAAATTCTGGTGTAAATTCAACAGATGCTTTACCCTGACTATCAGTAACTACAAAGTTAGATGTATATATCTTTCCATCATATCTTGCAATTACTGTATATGATCCAGCATCAAGATTCTTTGTCTTGCAAGCTCCGCCAGAAACAACACTGATATTTAATGTGTATCCCTGCACATCAGCAAGATCAGTTGATGAACTTACCGTCTGATTATCAACGTTAATTGCAGCATTTGTCTTTACTGTTGCAGAAGTGTCAGTTGCTGGATTTGTAGCATTTCCTGTATAACCAAAGATAACTGTTCCATCAGCTTTCTTAACAGTATAAGTTACTTTTTTTCCCACTATTATAAGTTGAAGATACAAGTTCATCATCAACACCGCCGGAAACACCATAAAGATTTGCTGTAATGTTTTTATTATCAGTAGTAGCAGATGTATCAAGATTTCCTTCTTTAACAGTAGTATCTACAGTTGCATTGTTAAAATCTACTCTATAAGTATCTACGCCAGTAGTGGTTGGTGTTGCTACAACAATCGTAAGTACCTGAGATACAGTGTTCTTACCATCTTTATTGATGTACTGAACATAATAATTGTATGTACCAATACCAGCGTTTAAAGCATTAACGGTTATATCCTTGCCGGATGCTGTTGCTGTTGTAAAGGGTCTTACCATTTGAAGAATCTTTTATATGTAACAGCAATTGAGCCACCGTTTCTGGTCAAATCCCAATCATTACCATACTGATCCTTTAATGTTGCTTTAACAGTTCTAGTTGTGTTTGCTTTGTTAGAGATTGTAAGGTAGTTCTTATCCAATGTGATAGAAGCGACTTCTCTCTTAGCAACGACATCAATAGCTACAGATCCAACAATCTTGTTGTCTCTGTCTTTAAATAACAGATAAGCTGTGCCTACTTTAACACCTTTCAGTGCAATAGATCTAGTCTTATTGCTGTCTACAGTAATTGTGTTGTTTGCAAGCATCAGAACGCTCTTATCAGAAGATTCTACTGTATACTTGTTATATACTGAATCAGAAACTTCCTTGCCGTCAGCATCTTTGATTTTAAAGTATGCTGTTACGTAATCAGTATCTTCTACTGCAATCTTGTTTGAATCCTTAGCCTTGTCAAATGACTTACCAGATTTATCAATCTTTACAGCAAATTCGCTGACTGCAGACTGATCTACTGCTGTAATGGTTACTTTCTGTGCAGCGATATTATCAACTGGCTTACCATCTTTGTCATATTTTCCAGACTTGTATGAGATTTCTGCAACTGCAGTATCTCCAGCCTTGTTCAGATAAAGGTTGCTTCCACTTGTGTAACCATTTCCATTTGTATTGATGGTAAATGTATAAGAAGAATCAGCCTTTCCGTAAGGAAGTTCTTTGACAATTACACCATTAGCATCCTTGGAAACTAATTTGATTTCCTTTTCTGTAGCATATGGAATTGTCAGTGGATCAACTGAAATAGATGCAACCTTTCCATCAGTAGCCTTGAAAGACTTTTTGTAATACCATCAAGTGTTACATCATAATCAGCAGCATCGCTGAGGTCAGCGAACATAGTCAGGGGTAACTTTTGTTGTGTTCTTGGAATCAACAGCAATCTTTGATACCGGGTACTTAACATTTGTCTTAGGATTTACTACTGTAAAATCAGTTGCCTTAAGAGCTTTTTGTATCTCCCGCAACATCTACAGTAAGCTCTCTAAGTTTTGACTGTGTTACACTGTTAAGGATAAATTTCTTTACTTCTACATCCTTAGTAGTTGTAGCTGAATCCTTACCAACGGTAATCTTAGCTGTGATTGTTACCTTACCAGCCTTAACACCAGTTACTGTACCGTCAGCTGCTACTGTTGCGATAGAATCATCGCTTGACGTGTAAGTAATCTTAGCTCTTGAAGAATTTTTCTTAGTATTTGTTAACTTAGTTGTGCTTCCAACTGCTACTGCTGAATTTCCAGATAAAGCAACGCTTGCCTTAGCAACTTCATTGTGTAAGTAAGTTTCTTTGTCTTTGCCTTAGCATTCTTCTTTGTAGAAGTCTTGTAAGTTACCTTAACCGGAAATATGCATGGTATTTTCCACGGAAGTATTGGAAATACCGGGTTTGTGAAAATAAATGGAGGTAATATTAGCGCTACAAGTAACACACAATTAACACATAAGAGACAGATAAGTGACAAATTGTTTCAGTTGTAATCCTTGTGCCATATGCTATAATATAGGTAGATAAACAAAGGATTTTAACGAAAGGAATCCCGACAGTCAATGACAAAAACAAATGATGACATTCATGTAAATAAAAAATACAAGGACACCGTATTCCGGAAACTGTTTGGCGAAAACAAAGAAAATGCCCTGAGTCTGTATAATGCGGTAAATCATACCTCATATACCGATCCGGATGATCTGGAGTACACAACTCTGGAAGATGTCATTTACATGAAATACAAAAATGATGTTTCATTTCTGATTGACAAAACATTGAGCCTTACGAACATCAGAGTTCCTATAACCCGAATATGCCGCTCCGGGGATTTTTGTATTATGCGGATCTGTACCGGAAACTGATTCAACGATCCGAGCGGCTGTACAGCAAGCATCTGTTGAAAATTCCGCGTCCCCATTACATTGTATTTTACAACGGAAGCGAAAAAGATATGGAAGAAGAAAGAAGGACTCTGCGGTTGTCGGATGCCTTTGAAACAGATACCGGAGCTGGTGAATATGAATGGACAGCCACAATGATTAACATAAACAGCGGGAAAAAAATCAGTCCATCATGGACAGCTGCCACGTACTGTATGAATATGCGATCTTTGTTGCAAAGATCAAAAGATACCGGGATTCCATGGAATTAAAAGAAGCCATTGATCTTGCCGTCAGGGAATGCATAGAGGAAAATATTCTCAGAGATTTTTTGGAACAGCATCGCAGGGAGGTGTGTGATATGTGTCTTACTGAATTTGATGAAAAGAAATATGAAGATGTTCTCCGCGAGGAAGGCCGGGAGGAAGGACTTGCAGAAGGTCGTAAAAAAAAGAAGTATTTATGTCCGTACAGGAAGGTGATTATGGAATTGTGCGTGGAGCCCAGAAACTGAATCTTTCTGTAGAAGAATTTGAAAAAGAAATGTCTGCGGCCGGATATCAAATCCCGATAGAGGTGTAAAATTGAATGTATAAGGTAAATTTTTGTCCAACGGCACATTGTGGTAGGTGCTAACCGCATTTTATTTTTGATGTATCCGCCTACCCGATTGTGCCGAATCGGAATTAACTGCAGATTCTCAGCAGCGCGACCGCACGAAGTTGTAGTCTTATTTCAGGAGGGATATCGCCTAATTTTAAAATAAGACCATGTAAGTTTAGAATTTATGGGGCTGACCCCATAAACCCGGAAACTCTAATTCTCGGGCAATTACATTAAAATAATTACATTTTATAAAAAAGAGGCTGTCGAAGCAACCTCTTTTTTTTTATAGGTGGACACAACATGAGATTCAGTACGTTTATGCTTAGTTACAAGAAGAAACATAAACAGTTAAAATCAACCATTACTTTTCGAAAGTTACCGTTTTATCAAAAAATAATTGTAATAATAGATTTTTTGATGATTATAATAGGTTGTTGTTTTAAAATAGCAAAATGTGAGTTGGCATTTGGAATTACATTTTTAATGTAGGTCTAGTATCCCATATTTTAACAGGTAAATAAAAAATATAAACTTTTAAATTTGAAAATCAATATTTATGTAAAGGAGATTTTTTCTATGAGTTATGTATATAATAATACGCAATATAATATTTTATCTGTCAATGCAAAATATTGTGAACATCGTGCAAATGTATTGGGAGTATGTCGCTTAGTTTCAATAGAAATCGCTGAAATAATTCCAAGTGTTTCAAACAATATTAAAGAGAAAATGGAACGTGAAATTTCCAACCACTTTGCTGAAGATGAGTATTTCACAGAAGATGAAACATGGAAAATTAGTGCCGAAAAAGATATTAAAAAGTATACCGATGCACATACCGTACATATTTTCTAATCAATAAAAATGCATCAAAACTAATGTGTTTCAGACTATAGATAAAGTGCTTCGAGGATTTATGTTTCTCAGAGTATTTTTCTAGTTATTTATAAAAGTATTTTATTGCTTAGAAATATGCAATAATTCTATTTTCGAATGGAGTATTTTATTCAATTAATATACACAAAAATTTTCTTTAAAAACCTCTGAGCAATTTCTCGTCCAAAGGCTTTTTTATCTATAGTTTAAATTACATAGTTGTTTTATTCAAATATTATATTTCTAATCCGAATACACGCTTGTTCATATTTTTGACCGTAATCTCTGACGATTCCACCATTTAGTCTGTCATAAACGGTATCTGCATCGTATAGAGGTTGATCCAGAATCATATCACTGATGATATTTGATGGATTATTTCCAAACGCACATTTATGACAACATAATTGATCCGATTCTGTCATATCCCCACTCTATTACAGCGTGTGGCATTGTTATATCATGTTTACAACATTCACACTTGATTCTATCTTTGTACTTCACTTAAAGGCCTCCTCGTAAAAAATACAAAATATGTTATATTTTAGGTAACAGATTTTAACGAAACAATTTATTTCATTAAAATATTGTATTACCAAAAAAGAGAGCCACATTTGTGACCCTCTTTTTGAATAATTACTAATCAAATATTAAACTACTCGATAGTAATATATCCTGGTACAGAAACTTCTGTTAACATATAAACACCAGCTTCTACTTCAACACATACTGTAACTTTAGTATCTGTGAAATATTCACCTTTTGTAAGATTCTTTGGTTCTTTTGTTTTATCAGAAGTATCAAATGCACCCTGAATATTACTGATACCAGTTACTTTTTGTAATGATAATATCATCATTCTTAGCGTTACCAGCTTTTCCATATGTTTTATCACCATATTTTACAGTAATGGCTTTCTGTAATGCATCTTCTACTGTTTTACCATCAGCAGCAACAGTTTGCTTTTCCACGACTGCAGATGTATCAGACTGTGAATCACTTACAGTAAATGAAGTTGTAAGAACAACATCTTTTCCGTCAACTTTTACAATTGCTTTTACAGAGTATGTTCCAACAGACAGTTTTTTTCTCAAGCGCAGTAATGGCACCACCACTTACAGTGCTGTTTTTTCTTTAACAGCAGTAATCTTAATAGCTGAACCACTTGGAGTTGTTGTAACTACTTTACCATCTTTATCTTTTTACTTCCCATGAATCAGCCTTTACTTCTGTAGCATCTACACCGTTGTTTGTTCCAATAACCTTAAGTACAACATCTTTAGCTGCCTTATTGTCCTTGTCAACTTTTTAAGTCTACATTGCTGACATCAATTTTCCAACCATTTACCTTAGATGTATCTACAGTCTTTACTGCAACAGAAACAGTCTTTGCAACTACTCTTTGCCATCTTTCTTATAAGAAATCTTATAAACATAGTTACCAGCATCGGCTGTGTAATTAAATGTTACAGTTTTCTTTCCATCATAAGTATAATAAGTATCACCAGTTACATTTGCAGCCTTTAAATTCTTTACGTCTGTAGATAAGCACTCTACTGTAAGAGTTGCATCAATGTCATCACCATACTGATCCTTAACAGTTGCCTTAACAGGAATTGCATTCTTTAAGTCGGCGGACTTAGAAACTGTTACACTATACTTGTCAAGTTCAAGTGTTGCTACAGTTCTCTCTGCTACAACATCAATAGCTACAGATCCAACAATCTTATTGTCTTTCTTAATCAGAAGATATGCAGCACCATTTTTTACTGCTGTAATATAAACGCAATGAGGATCAGCGGCAAGTGAACCAGAGACCATCAATGATGCCTTATCAGAAGATTCTACTGAATAATTATTGTAATCAGAAACCTCTTTTCCATTTGCATCAGTAATCTTGATATAAGCAACCTTTGTTTCGCCTTTGGCAATTTTATTGGTATCTTTTGCCTTATCAAATTTTTTTACCAGCAGCATCAATTCTTACAGCAAAGCCATTTACAGTAGCCTGATCAGCGGCAGTAATTGTAACCTTATTTGGTCCAATATTTCCTTCTGGCTTTCCATTCTGATCATATTTTCCAGTTTTGTATTCGATAGTTCTTGCCTCGGCAGTATCACCAATCTTGTTCAAGTATAACTTAGAGCCATTTGTATATCCGTTGCCCTTAGGGTCAATTGTAAAGCTATAGTTAGCATCTGTTTCATCTAACTTCATTTCTTTTTACAATAACTCCGTTAGCATCCTTGGAAACTAACTTAACTTCTGTCTCAGTAGCGTATGGGATTGTTGCTGTATCAAGTGCGATAGAAGCAACCTTTCCGTCAGAAGCTACGAATGTCTTTGTAATTCCATCAAGAGTTACATCATATGTAGCAGCATCCTTTAATTCGCTGAACAGTGTTAATGTAACCTTAGAAGCATCCTTAGAATCAACAGATACCTTAGATACTGGATAAACAACGTTTGTTGTCTCGTTCTTTACTACGAAATCAGTAGGCTTAAGATTCTTTGTATTACCAGTAACAGTAGCTGTAAGCTCTGTCAACTTGTTCTGTGCTACAGTAGAAAGAACATAGTTCTTAACTTCTACATCCTTAGTAGTTGTAGCTGAATCCTTACCAACGGTAATCTTAGCTGTGATTGTTGCCTTACCAGCCTTAACACCAGTTACTGTACCGTCAGCTGCTACTGTTGCAATAGAATCATCGCTTGATGTGTAAGTAATCTTAGCTCTTTGAAGAATTTTTCTTAGTATTTGTTAACTTAGTTGTGCTTCCAATAGCTACTACTGAATCTCCAGATAAAGCAACGCCTACCTTAGCAACTTTCAGTGTGTAAGTAAGTTTCTTTTTGTCTTTGCCTTAGCATTCTTCTTTGTAGAAGTCTTGTAAGTTACCTTAACCGGAAATACGCATGGTATTTTGCGCGGAAGTGTTGGAAATACCGGATTTGTGAATGGAAGCAATATTAGCACTACAAGTAACACACAATTAACACATAAGAGACAGATAAGTGACAAATTGTTTCAGTTGTAATCCTTGTGCCATATGCTATAATATAGGTAGATAAACAAAGGATTTTAACGAAAGGAATCCCGACAGTCAATGACAAAAATAAATGATGACATTCATGTAAATAAAAAATACAAGGACACCGTATTCCGGAAACTGTTTGGCGAAAACAAAGGAAATGCCCTGAGTCTTTATAATGCTGTAAACCATACCTCATATACCGATCCGGATGATCTGGAGTATACAACTCTGGAAGATGTCATTTACATGAAATACAAAAATGATGTTTCATTTCTGATTGACAAAACATTGAGCCTTTACGAACATCAGAGTTCCTATAACCCGAATATGCCGCTCCGTGGATTTTTGTATTATGCGGATCTGTACCAGAAACTGATTCACCGATCCGAGCGGCTGTACAGCAAGCATCTGTTGAAAATCCCACGCCCCCACTACATTGTATTTTACAATGGAAGTGAAAAGGACATGGCGGAAGAACGAAGGACTCTGCGGTTATCGGATGCCTTTGAAACAGATACCGGAGCTGGTGAATATGAATGGACAGCCACAATGATCAACATAAACAGCGGGAAAAATCAGTCTATCATGGACAGCTGCCACGTTTTATATGAATACGCGGTCTTTGTTGCAAAGATCAAAAGATACCGGGAGTCCATGGAATTAAAAGAAGCCATTGATCTTTGCCGTCAGGGAATGCATCGAGGAAAATATACTCAGAGATTTTTTGGAACAGCATCGCAGGGAGGTGTGTGATATGTGTCTTACTGAATTTGATGAAAAGAAATATGAAGATGTCCTCCGCGAGGAAGGCCGGGAGGAAGGACTAGCAGAAGGGATTGAAAAAAGGTCTAGCAAAAGGTCGTTCTGAAGAACGGAAAACCTTGCTTGAGATCGTCCAAAAGCTGAAAGAAGGAAAAACTCCGGAACAGTTAGTTGCAGATGGAATGGAAAAAGAATCTGTGGATTCTGCTATCACGTTAAGAAAGCTTCTATAATCTGTAATAACCCATTTTTTATATAAAACAAAGAGTTATAAAGAAAAAGGTCTTGCGGAAGAACTAAAAAGAATATTCCGAGGAACGGAAAACTTTACTTGCGATCACTCAAAAGTGTCAGTATTCGATTTATTGCTGAATGCTGGCACTTTTTGTATTACATATTCCGTTTTGTACTGTTGCCGAAATTTGATATTCTACGTTATAAGTGGTTCCTCATTTTTGTCACTTGCCAGTCTCTTATATGTTGATTACGTGTTACTTGTAGCAATAATTTTGCCCCAAACTCTGTTTATAAATCCGGTATTTCCAACACTTCCGTGGAAAATACCATACGTATTTCCGGTTAAGGTAACTTACAAGACTTCTACAAAGAAGAATGCTAAGGCAAAGACAAAAGAAACTTACTTACACACTGAAAGTTGCTAAGGTAGGCGTTGCTTTATCTGGAGATTCAGTAGTAGCTATTGGAAGCACAACTAAGTTAACAAATACTAAGAAAAATTCTTCAAGAGCTAAGATTACTTTTTTACACATCAAGCGATGATTCTATCGCAACAGTAGCAGCTGACGGTACAGTAACTGGTGTTAAGGCTGGTAAGGCAACAATCACAGCTAAGATTACCGTTGGTAAGGATTCAGCTGAAACTACTAAGGATGTAGAAGTAAAGAATGTTATTTTAAAGTCCGCTGCTCAGAAGAAGGCTTCACAGATTGTAGCAACATTCGCTGGTGATACTTCTAAACTTGATAAGAAGGATATCACTATTACAAATACAGCTAACAATGTTGTATATCCTGTAAAGGCAATCAGCGTTGCTGCTGACAAGAAGACTGTAACTATTGACACTTTCTCTGAAATGAATGATGCCAAGGAATATTCTGTAAAGTATGACGGAACAGAAGTTAAATTTACTGCTACAGATGCGTTGTTGCTGATGTAGCCCTTGATAAAATAACAATTGTTAAGGGATCTGCTGGTTCTGTTGTTAAGGCTCAGTTCTTAGACAAAAACAATATTGTTGTTAAAGAATTTACTCTTTCAGATGCTAAGAGTGAGGGAAGTGTTGATTACAGCTTTACTGAAAACAAAGGTTATACAGACGGTGATAAGCTTGTGTTATTAAATACTGGCGATACTGCTACTGCGGAAGTAACATATCACACATTGAAGTATGATCAGACAACAGGTGCTGAAACTGGTAAGATCACAAAGAAAATTACAGTTACAGCAGTTGAAGACGATGCAACATTATCTGACTTCAATTATACCATTAACGACAAAGCTACACTTGTTAACTGGAACAATGAAGTTAAGACAAACAATAAACTTGCATATGGTGATACTGCATACGCGTTCATTTACATCAAGAATTCTAATGGAGATGATGTAACTTCTCAGTATAAGGTTGAATCAAGCGATAACAGTGTATTACTTCTTGCAAAACAGGATCTTCAGTCATCTGGCGATTTCAAGGGATCTACTGGTGTAGAAGTTACTGGCGTGAAGGCAGGAAGCGCTTACATCAATGTATTAAATGCAGATGGAAAAGTTATTAAATCTTTACCAGTTGTTGTTCAGGATATCAGAAAACTTACAACTGTTAAGTGTGATGACATCACTGTAACAAATACAAGAGGCGTTAATAATGTAGATTCTGCAAAGTTTGAAGCATATGATCAGTATGAAAAGAAAACCGATATTTCTTCTATTGATACAACAATCGTAAGTGCTCCAAGCAAGGATACAACAAATACTAAGGGTAAGTCAGCAAATGCTTTCGTAACTCTTGATGGACATGATAAATACAAAGTAGATGCTTCTAATTTAAAAAGAGGGAACATACTCTGTTAAGATCGAAGCTTCTACAGTTGATTCTAACTGCGATAAGAATGTCAAGGTTTCACGTATCGTAAATATCAAAGTTGTATCTGTAGACACAACTAAAGATGCTGCTTCATACAAGCTTAATGTTTCAACTGCTAAGACAGATATTGCTGTTGCATACGGAACATCTGAATCTGATATTCTTGGTAAGCAGGTAACTGCTACTGTTGATAAGTATATTAAGGGTGCTAAGGTTGAGGCTGATATTCAGGATGAGATTACAATTAAGAATCCAGACGGTACAACCGTAAGTACTAATGGTGCGATTAACTTCTATACAGCAACAAGTGGCAGTGCAATCACACTTGCAAAAAATATCAAGACAGGAACTTATAAAGTTGAGGCTACTATCAACAATAACGGCAAGGATGTAACTTTCAGTACTACATTTGTTGTTGAGAATACTCAGAGTAAAGCTATTGCCAAGATTGATAAGAAGAATCAGTCTGGCAGCAGCGCTAAAGATATTCTTACATCTGTATTAGAATACAGCTATGAGGGTGTTAAGCAGAATCTTGATATTGTAAGTGTTGATTCCAAGGAAAATGGTAATGTTATTTATATCAAGTCCGCAAAAGTTAATGTAAAGATTAATAATGCTGGCACATTACTTACTGTTGATTGTGATATTAACATAGCATTTACAAAATAATTTATTTGTCCTAAACAAGTAAATTTCACACAGGACCGGGACTTATGTTCCGTCCTGTTTTTTAAGGAGTAGAATACTATGAGTAAAAAAAACTATGAAAAATCTGCAGGCATAGCCCCTTGCTTTTGTCCTTGGAGTTATATTAATTTTTACAATAATATTTCCAATTAATGTGTCTGCAAAAACACTGGTTCATGAACAATCCATCACGGCAAACGCTTTTGATGCATATAAATATAAATTTAAAATTAATACAACTTCCGATCTTGAAATTAATCTTTATGTTCCATCACCAGTTGGGGTTACCTACACTGTAAAAAACAGCTCCGGAAAAGTAGTTGGAAACCCTATGGTATTAACAAATTATGACGACTCATGGATATTAACTCTGTTGAGTATGTATTTGATCAGGAAACTAAATTTGATGCCAAAATTGTACAACTCTCGAATAATGTCAGTTTAAGCAGCAATAAATTATCCATCACTAAAGGATTTGTTAAAACACTTAAAGTAAACAATGGAGTTGCTACCTCCTGGACTTCAAGCAATTCTTCAGTTGCTTCTGTAAATAGGAAAGGAAAAATTACTGGTAAAAAAATTGGAACAACAACGGTTACTGCACACTTAAGTGACGGAAAATCCTTAAAATGTAAAGTCACAATCAAAGCAAATGAGTATTCAGGTAAGAAAATTACCATAGAGGATTCCGGAATCAATGAATATACAATTCGTGCATATCATGCAGCTTATCAAGCAAATGGAAATATGGTTATAAAATTTAGAATTGCCAACGGTACGAATAAAAAAATCACCGCTATTCCGAAATTTCATGTTTCTGTAATCAATCAAAAAAAAATAAAGGAATAGCTTCTTATTCCAATAATTCTTTTTTAAAGTAAATGTTCCAAAACACTCTGTAAAAGAATATTCAATTACCATTAAGAAAAAATTCTATTTCTGGTGGAAAGGCGGATTTAAGAAATACGAATATTGAGATTTCTGGTGAACGAGTAAAATTATAATTGGATTATAAATTTTTTTCAAAAGAAAAAGGGCATCGCACTAACTAGGTTAGTGCGACAGCCCCTTTTAAAATAAACTTTTCAAATAATCAATAAGGATTATTTTACTGAGAAGTGTCCAGTAATATCCGGAACCTCTACAGCAAGCCATACCCCTCTTACAGATGTAAGCTATGTTGTAAAGAAAGCTGATGGAACTGTTATCTATAGCGATGGTGTAGCCGGAGTCGCAGCAAAGACTAATAATGCATTTGTAAACTCAAATGGTGCATTATCTATCGAAGCTGTAACAGCTACTACCAATGGAGATGGAGATCCACTTCTTATTAAAAATCTTGAGGCTGGAACATATACTGTATATGCAGAAGGTAAAGATAATGTAGATAGTAATGTTGTTCCAAAAATTACAACAACATTTACTATTAAAGACACACAGGCTAAAGCAACTGTAGATACAAAACACAATAGTGTAGATGCAAGAACTACTTCTGGTTCTGCTATAAGTGCTGTTTTAGCTGATTCTGTAGTTGTTAAGTATGGTGATTATACTTATACAAATGTAAAGGATTATACAGATACACATACAGGTCTTGATGTTGCAACTTACGAAGTCGTAAAGAACAACGGATATACTGTTAAGTTTACAAATGGTCAGACAGAGAGTTTCCTTACAAGCGGTGAAGGATTTACCGTTACAAAAGTTACTGTTTGGGTAAATGCCGGTATTTTAAAAATCCCTCTGTGCAATGCACAGAGGGATTTTATTATTTAGATGAATAATTCAATCTAAATTATTTTACTGTAATTGATTTAATTAAATTTACATCAATATCAATGTTAGTATAAACATTAGGAGATACTTCAATCTTAAGAGTTAATTTAGAAACATTAAAATATGTTCCATTAACTTTAACGGAATCACTGGTAACTTCTCCCCTAACATTGTCATTAACTTTGTATTCTACAATATTAGCAGCTAAACCATCAGTCTTATTATCGACATCACTACGATCAGTGTATACTTTGTCGCCATATGTTATAACAAGTGCCTGACCTAAGGCAGCAGATACGGTATTGTAAGCTGCATCAACAGTTTCAGCTTTTTGCTCTACACCAGCAGCTGCCTGAGAATCCTTAATAGTAAAGCTTGTTGTCATTGTAACCTTTGTCTTAGCGTCCTTCTGATATACAGCTGTAACATCATATTTACCAGCAGCAATATTCTTTGTTGCAGTAATTGCAGAACCAGAAGTTGAAGTAGTTAATGCATCAAAAGTTAATACACCAGAAACATTTTTAGTAATAGCTGTAGTGTTTGTTGCTTCTTTTACTGTAACACTAACTGTCTTTGCAACAACTTCCTTGCCATCTTTCTTGTAAGAAATCTTGTATACATAATTTCCTTTTTTTCTGCAGAATTTTTAAATGTAACTGTCTTATCATTATCATATGTATAATAATTAGCTCCTGAAACATCAGCAGGAACCTTTCCAGATACATCTCTAGATAAGCATTCTACATTAAGAGTTGCTGAAATATCATCTCCATACTGATCCTTCAACAGTTGCCTTTACAGCCTTTGCATCACCGGTAAGACTTCTTGATACAGTTACACTGTACTTATCTAACTCAAGAGTTGCTACGGTTCTCTCAGCACCAATTTCGATAGCAACAGATCCAACAACCTTATCATCTTTTTTAATAAGGATATAAGCTGTACCACTCTTTAATGCTGTAACATTTACTTTCTTTGAGCCTAAAGAAGATGTAGCTAACATAAGAACTGTTTTATCAGAAGTTTCTACGGAATACTTAGCATATTCAGAACTAGAAATTTCTTTTGCCGTTTGCATCCTTAATTTTGAAGAATACGGCCTTATTAGGATCTTTTACTGCAATCTTCTTTGTATCTTTAGCCTTATCAAATGATGCTTTAGTATTATCATCAATTCTAGCATCAAAGCTATTTACAACAGCCTGATCAACTGCGGTAATTGTAACTTTGTTTTGGTCCAATATTTCCTTCTGGCTTACCATTCTGGTCATACTTACCTGTCTTGTATGTGATGGTTGCTTCAGCAGTATCACCAACTTTATTTAAATAAAGCTTAGATCCACTTGTATAACCATTTCCCTTGGTATCAATTGTGAAGTCATAAGTAGAATCAGATGAAGGATAAGATACTTCTTTAACAATAACACCATTAGCGTCTTTAGATACTAACTTAACTTCCGTCTCAGTAGCTGCAGGAATTGTCACATTGTCAAGACCGATAGAAGCAACCTTTCCGTCAGAAGCTACGAATGTCTTTGTGATTCCATCAAGAGTTACATCATATGTAGCAGCATCCTTTAATTCACTGAACAGTGTTAATGTAACCTTAGAAGCATCCTTAGAATCAACAGATACCTTAGATACTGGATAAACAACGTTTGTTGTCTCGTTCTTTACTACGAAATCAGTAGGCTTAAGATTCTTTGTATTACCAGTAACAGTAGCTGTAAGCTCTGTCAACTTGTTCTGTGCTACAGTAGAAAGAACATAGTTCTTAACTTCTACATCCTTAGTAGTTGTAGCTGAATCCTTACCAACGGTAATCTTAGCTGTGATTGTTGCCTTACCAGCCTTAACACCAGTTACTGTACCGTCAGCTGCTACTGTTGCAATAGAATCATCGCTTGATGTGTAAGTAATCTTAGCTCTTGAAGAATTTTTCTTAGTATTTGTTAACTTAGTTGTGTTTCCAATAGCTACTACTGAATCTCCAGATAAAGCAACGCCTACCTTAGCAACTTTCAGTGTGTAAGTAAGTTTCTTTGTCTTTGTCTTAGCACTCTTCTTTGTAGAAGTCTTGTAAGTTACCTTAACCGTAACTTTAGCGGTACCTGGCTTAACACCTGTAACCTTGATCTTCTTTGCTGCTGTCTTCTTAACTTTTGCAACAGACTTCTTGTTGCTTGTTGCAGTTACTTTAACAGACTTCCAAGACTTTGGAGTTTTAACTGTAACTGTCTTGTAGCCCTCAGAATAAACTGTGGCTTTTTTTGCGCTAAGCTTTGCTGTAGAAGCTGCCTGTGCGTTTGTAGCAGGAACTGCTGTTACAACCATAGCTGCAGCGAGAGCAAAAAGCTAACACTTTTTGCTTGATTTCATGTTTTTTCCTCTCTTTCTTTTTTGACTAACTTCCATCTCTTCTACTCGTTTAACCCTGCACGTTTAAGTTCCTTCATCTTCTCTTCCAAACCGCTGCGGACGATTTTTCCAGTCCAATGTTCTCGCTAATTGCCTCCACTGACCTCCTCGGTCTTACTGTTAAGTCCATTGTCAGTTTCATCTACAGACACACAAATCATAAATGACCAGAAACTTTCGTACATCAGACGTCGGCGTAGAGTGTGATATCAACGTTGATTGTCCAGCATCAAGATCAGCAAGCTGAGGTTCCGATGACTTATATTTCTAATATGTATCTGCAATTGTAAAGGTCTGTCTGGAATAACTTCCAGTTTCCATAGCCTCGATAGTAGTTCATCACTTGTCGTACTATTTATAGTACTCTTTTTAACTACTCTACGTGACAATCATACACCAAGTATTGTATCTTTGCAACACCAAAATTACATTTTATTGAAAAAATTCTTTAATATTTTCTTAAGCATTTAAGAGTTTTTTTCACTTTTTTCTATTATTAAAACTATTTCACGCGTAGTTCGAGTGAAACTACGCGTGAAGATAAACAATTCTATTTAAAGTAAGCAACTCCGGATTCGAAGATCTTCATATCCTGCTCTCCGTAGATGTTCATGGCAACGGCCTCACCGCGGCGCTCGCTGTGTGCCATCTTTCCGAGTACACGTCCATCTGGACTGGTGATACCCTCGATCGCCATGTACGAACCATTGACATTCCACTCTTCATCCATGGTTGGCTCGCCGGCTTCATTGACATACTGGGTGGCAACCTGTCCGTTTGCAAAAAGCTTGTCCAGCCATTCCTTCGGAGCTACGAAACGTCCCTCTCCATGGGATGCCGGGTTGCAGTATGTTGCACCAAGCTTTGCCTGCTGCAGCCATGGGGATTTGTTTGTTACGACCTTGGTATATACCATCTTGCTGATGTGGCGGTTGATGGTGTTGTAGGTCAGTGTCGGGGAATCCGCACTCTGTGCCTGGATCTGTCCGTAAGGAACAAGTCCCAGTTTGATCAGCGCCTGGAATCCGTTGCAGATACCAAGTGCCAATCCGTCACGTTCTGACAGCAGTTTGCCTACTGCCTCTGTCATCTTTTCATTCCGGAATGCTGTTGCAAAGAACTTTGCAGATCCTTCCGGCTCATCTCCTGCGGAGAATCCACCCGGGAACATGATGATCTGTGACTGGTTGATTGCCTTGACAAATTCATCGACAGAATCACGGATGTCTGCTGCACTCAGATTCTTGAATACTTTTACAATTGTATTGGCACCTGCACGCTCAAACGCTTTCGCACTGTCGTACTCACAGTTTGTTCCAGGGAATACCGGAATGAATACGGTCGGCTTTGCGACTTTGTTTTTGCATACATAGATGTTCTTTGTATCGTATACGTCACTCTGTACTTTTTCTTTATCCTCGGTTGCGCGGGTTGGGAATACACGCTCGAGTGTTCCCCTGCCATGCATCGAGTGCCCTCATCCATGGAAAGAGCCATGTCTTTGTATACGAATTTCTGTGCGTCGTTCACTTCTCCGATAACGATTGCGGATGCTTCTTTTTATAATAGGAAGAAACTCTTCTTTTTACTTCTGCAACAATATTACCGAATCCCGGTGCAAATAAGGTTTCTGCAGTCACATCATCGGCGATGGTTACACCTAATTTGTTACCGAATGCCATCTTGCTGACTGCTGCTGCCAGACCTTTTCCGTCCAATGCATAGGCACTGCGGATTGCCCCCTTTCCGATCAGCTCATGAATCTTGTCATACAGTTTCATCACCTGCTCATATACCGGCAGATCATACGCGTTCTTTTCGATCGTAAAGAGTACCAGCTTATCTCCTGCTTCTTTCAGTTCCGGTGTGATCACGTCTTTTTCTCTTGCCACATCGACTGCGAAAAGAAACCAGTGTCGGAGGCACGTCAATATCGTTAAAGGTTCCGGACATGGAATCCTTACCTCCGATGGACGGCAGCCCAAAGCCGATCTGTGCATTGTACGCGCCAAGCAGTGCTGCAAACGGCTGGCTCCAGCGCTTCGGATCTTCACTCATTCTGCGGAAATACTCCTGGAAGGTAAAGCGTACTTTCCTGTAGTCACCACCGGCAGTCACGATACGGGAAAGGGATTCCAGTACGGCATATACCGATCCGTGGTATGGACTCCAGGAGGATAAGTACGGATCAAATCCGTAGGACATCATAGTTACGGTATCGCATTTTCCTTTCAGAACCGGAAGTTTGGCAACCATGCTCTGTGTCTCGGTCAGCTGATAGCGGCCGCCGTATGGCATGTAGACACTTCCCGCACCGATGGAACCGTCGAACATCTCCACCAGTCCCTTCTGAGAACATACATTAAGATCCGCAAGCATGGCAAGCCATGCTGATTTGTTGTCGTTTTTCTGTAATGCATCTGCGACTTTCGGAAGTTCCATCTTCTTGAAGAAGTTGTCTTCCTCTTTTGGCATTTCAACTTCGACATCAGCTTCCTGGTGTGCACCGTTAGTATCGAGGAATGCACGGGAAATATTGACAATGTCTTTTCCTCTCCACTCTAAGATCAGTCTCGGCTCCTCGGTAACAACTGCCACCTCGGTTGCCCTCAAGGTTTTCTTCTTTTGCATAAGCAAGGAACTGCTCCACATCTTCCGGAGCAACAACCACTGCCATACGCTCCTGGGACTCAGAGATTGCAATCTCTGTTCCATCCAGACCGGCATATTTCTTCGGTACTTTATCCAGATTCACGCGCAGTCCGTCTGCAAGCTCACCGATGGCTACCGATACACCACCGGCACCGAAATCGTTACATTTTTTGATAATATGGCTGACTTCTTCTCTGCGGAACAGGCGCTGCAGTTTACGCTCAGTCGGTGCATTACCTTTCTGTACCTCGGCACCACATACCGATGTGGACTCTGTATTATGTGCCTTGGAAGATCCGGTTGCTCCACCGATACCGTCACGTCCGGTACGTCCGCCCAGAAGGATAATCTTATCTCCCGGATCAGAGGTCAGTCTATGTACGGCACGTCTCGGTGCGGCACCCATGACAGCACCGATCTCCATACGTTTT
>VOFF01000472.1_pt1 | contig 23594 bp, 40 predicted proteins | sample 5384061 | NCBI WGS metagenome assembly VOFF01 (sample SAMN12384725, study PRJNA508395) | human gut metagenome | isolation source: healthy gut E | host: Homo sapiens
TAAGGTTATTTGACACTATTTCTTGTATATTGACAATTTTTGATGAAATGCGATAAATCCATAAAATCCGTGTATTCCTCCGTCGTTTTAAAAACGACCTTTCCTGCGCTGATCTCCGTTAAGTGCTTAGAGGCGCAAGCATATCTTGATGTTTTCCGCTATTTTTGACTGATTAGAGTCTTTATCTTTTCCGGCTTTTTTCCCAACAACAAAGAAACGTTTTCCTTTCGTTTCCCGGTACAAAGCGATCGCCCATTCCGGCATATAACGTCCTGCAGGAGTGGAGATATAAAATTGTTCCGGAAGTTTTACATATACCGCAACCTCTTTTTTGATGCTTCCAGCCGTTCGATAAATTCCTTTTCTGCGCCGGATCGGTATTTCACATAATCATACAAATGCTTCCCGACTTTCATTGCGTCCACTCCCTGTTTTCCCTGAATCGTCTGCTGTGTAAAAATATCTTTTTGTATATTTTTCGTCTGACGTATGATATATGATATTTTCCGAAATCGCTTTTTCTTTCACATTTAAGATCAATCTTTCTGCCTGAGCGATAAATTCTTCCGGACTTTCTTGAAACTGTTGAAAAACAGAACTTTCGACTCTGCTCAATATTTCGATCACTGTTTTCCTTTTCAGCCCTGTCATATCGGCAAGTTTCCCCGCAAGATCATATTTCACGACGCTTTTTGCCGCCTCATTCTTGCCTTTAAATCGCATATCTTGTATATGCAGTTCTCTGTTTAATATTTTCACCGCCTCTTCTACTAATTTTTCCGTATCAAAATTTACGGTATATGTCGATTTCAGGCAAATATTTGACCACAATGCGCTGAATTCTTCTCCATTTAGCTTTTCCTGATCGACTTTTTAGTTCTACTCGACGGCTTCTTGCATTCTCGGGTATGATTACTTCTATATCGCGACAGACGTCGGCCTTCCGACTCTGTTTACCGAAAACATCTTCTGCAATTTCACTTTGCAGGCCCTTCACAAAACTTTCATAGCTTTCGCTTGCGATCACGGTCAACGTATTCACTCTGTGAACGTCCTGCCCCAGAAAACTTCTGTCCATTCTCTGTCCGTCTCCATTGACACACAGACGAAGCCCTCTTCCGACTTCCTGCCGTTTTCGTACTTCGCTTCCTCCGTTTTTTAACGTACAAATCTGAAATACATTCGGATTATCCCATCCTTCCCGAAGTGCTGAATGAGAAAAATGAATCGAACAGGAGACTGTTTCGGGTCACACTCCAAAAGCAGTTCTTTTTTTTTTCATGATCAGATCATAAGCATCCTGATCGTCTGACATCATTTCTTTTCCTTTCCCTTTACTGTCGACTACATGCCCTTTTCTGTCTATTGAAAAATATCCGGCATGAGTTTTTTCGACAGGGATCATTTCTATGTAATCCCGATACTTTTCATCTCCCGGTCCATACTTCATATTCTCTATAATGTTACGGTACTCTTCTTCAAATATGTCCGCATAACTGCCGTTTTGAGGACATCCCGTTTCGTCATACTTTTTATAACGGGCAACTTCATCAATAAAAACAATGACAAAACTTTAATTCTTCTGCCAAACAACCGGCGTTCCCTGTCTATATGAGACAGGATTGTCTCTCTGATCTGTATTCTGCGAATCTGTTCCTCGTCCACTTTTCCGTTGATATCGCCTGCATATAGTTTCATCCCGTTGACAAACTCAACCGATTCTTCCTGTCTGTTAATCTGTTTTACTTCAAAGCCGCCTTGATATTCTTCCAAACCTCCGAAATTTCGTATAAGTCGTCGCCGATTCCTACCTTTCGATATTGTTTCCGAATCCCGCTTCCCATTTTAAAATCATACTGTATAACGGCAGCCGCATCAGACTCAGAACAACAGATCCTTTTCTACATATATATAGCCGTCTGACGCCATTGTTTTTGTCTCTGCGATTCCTTTTACTTCAATTTTTTTTCACAAGGTATTTTCTGTAAGCATCTGCCGCACTAAGGCGATACACCATATTATACAGACTGTCAGCTTTATGCGTTGCAGAATACCGAAGCGTAATAAGAGGGCAAAACTGTTTCATCCTCTCTTTTTGTCTGCCTGCCTTCCACCGACTGTGGTTCATCAATAATTATGATCGGATTTGTTCCGCGATCAAATCGATCGGCTTCCTTCCCTGAAACTCATCAAGATTCATATAAATTCTCCTTGCATCCTTTCCTTTTTCCATTGAATGCCTGAGAATTGATGATCATTACATGAACAGAATTATCCGATGCAAACCGGTCGATTTCCGTAAGTCTCTCTGAATTATAAATAAAAAAACGGATCTTCTTTCCATACTCTTTTGCAAAATGTTCTCTCGTTATCTGAAATGTCTTATATACGCCCTCCCGAATCGCGATGCTTGGCACGACGACGAGAACTTACTCCATCCGTATCGTTTATTTAATTCGTATATCGTCTTAATATAAGTGTACGTTTTCCCAACTCCGGTCTCCATCTCAACCGTCAGATGATATCCGTTTTCCCGCCCTTCCAGCTTTGAAGAAACCGGAATCTGATTCGCCTTTTGTATTTTCCGCAGATTATCTAATATTCTCTCATCGCTTAATTCGGGCACGATCTTCTGATTGCTCCATCCTGAAAAGTTCCTTTTCTCTCTTCTGACGACGAATTTTTCCCCGATATTTCCCCTGTCATATAAGAAGGCGCCAAATATGGCTGTCCGTCAAAGACATCCGCAACTGCCTTCGCCGCATCAGCCTGAAATTTCTGATATTTAAACTGCAGTTTCATTTTCAACGTCTCCTTTTCTTCTTTTATACTTTTCCTGTCTGCCGGCGATTATATATTTTACTTTATATTCAAACAAAACGAAATAAGTATCGGCACACAAAATGAACAGATCACTCCGTTTAAAACAGATAACACTACCGTTTCTTCATTTGTATATTTCAGCATTACCGGAAGCGTTGTATCTTCACTTGTCGCTCCCGCAGGTGCAATGCACGTATAATAATTAAAATGTACCGCCAAAAACGGAATAATAAAAAACGAAAAGATCTCTCTCATCAGATTACTCAAAAAAGCGATACTTCCGGCTTCTGCGCTTACCAGCTTGCTGATCGTTGCTCCTGAAAGACTGTACCAGCCTAATCCGCTCGCGATCGCCGTCCCATGACCAACAGGCATTTTAACGATCATAGAACAAATTATTCCTCCCAAAAGAGAGCCTATAATAATTCCGATCGGAATAATAAAAATCTTAATATGATATTCCCGTATTTTCTGCACAATACCGTCATACATTCCGATGCTTATTCCGACGGAGAACATTAATATATATAAAACAATATGGGTATTCTGCGTGATTGCGGAAATGAAACTGCTTTCCACATCAAAATAGCCGTAGACAAGTCCTGATACTAAGGACAATATCGTTAAAAAACGATCATCTAAACCCTTCTTTCCTAAAACTTTATTTTTTACAACGGCCTATTTATCTTTCTTCATAAAAACTCTTGTCAGCCAGTAAACCAATCCGATAGAAAGCACGGTCGGTATAAGGAAAAGAGAAAGCTTGTCAGACCAAGCGATGATAATTCTTCAAAAAAATGATCTTTCTTTCCAAGCATGACTCCCCATAGAAAAAATCAAAATAAACGTACAAAACAAAAGAAAGATATTCATTTTTTCCTTTTTCGCCCTGCGCAGGATTGAAACTCTTACTACTAAAATCCCGATACACATAACAATCAATATATCCATTTCTTAACTCCTCACAATCCGATTTTTTCGCACTTATATACTATATCAAAATTTTTCCTGTTTCGTCATGTATAAAAGGAAAACAAATACTTCAGGAATCACCGAAAAGCGCCAAAAAGCACATTGTCATCTGCTTGCGTGATTATATCACAGAATCTTATCATCCTCTATGCTATATATTAATAGAACAAACTTTTAGGAGATCCGTCCACAGCTTAAAACAGGCAGTCTCCCTGCTCTGGACATTTTCGCTCCCGTGGATTGGGCATACCACGGAACACTATTCCATCCGGGCGTCGCACAGTTTACTTTTGGATTTTACAGTGTCATGCTGACATCTACCGTACTTGGGGGTTGCAACAATGATCTTGTTCAAACCGAGAAGCTGGTGCGTTTACTGTCCGATGGGAACAATGACTCAGCTCATCTGTAAGGCGAAAAGTCCAAAACTAAACGATTCAAAATGAGCCCACACGAAAAACCGATTCAAAAAACCGATTTAAAAACTTATTAAAAAACAATTTGAATAATTACGAAAAAAGCGGACAGTTCACTGTTCTTTTTCTGTTCAGATGTTCAGACTTTCTGCTCAGATTTTTCCGTTAAACTTATTCTGTTCCATATTGTCCGCCCATATTGTTTTTGTTTTATTTATTTTGATCTTTCACTACTTCCAAAGCTTTTTTCTCTAACTGGGTGTCTGCTTCGGGATTATTCTCATCGTATTCATACTCTACTTCCACGTCAGGCTCTACGCCTTTGCCGTTGATGCTCCGTCCGTTTGGAGTATAGTATTCTGCGATTGTCATTTTTAAGCATGTTCCGTCTCCAAGATCCATTAACTGCTGAACGACCCCTTTTCCATAAGTCGTCATACCGACGATCTCTCCGATGCCGTAATCCTGCACAGCTCCGCTGAAAATCTCCGACGCGCTGGCGCTGTATTGATTTACAAGTACGGCAAGCGGCTTATCAAATTCATTTGCTCCGTCGCAAGTAACTTCTTCTACATTCCCTTCTTTGTCTTTTGTCGACACGATCACTCCTTCCGGAAGAAGCAGCTTCAGCATATCTGTTACTGTATCAAAATTTCCGCCGGGATTATTACGAAGATCAATTACAAGCCCTTTCATTCCCTGCTTTTCAAGATCTTCCAGCGCCGTTTCAAATTGATGATAAGTTACGCTGTCAAACTCGCTTACAGCGATATAGCCAATCTGATCTTCTTTCATTTCATATGCGACTGTCTGTACTTCGATCTTATCCCTGACAGCCGTCACTTCAACTTCTTTTCCGTCTCTTAGCACATGGAGGACAACCGACGTACCTTTTTTTCGCCTTTGATCCACGAAACGACTGTATCCAGTTCATATCACGCCGTCTCATGTTCGTCTACCTTATATAAGATATCGCCTGCTTTCAAGCCCGCCTTGTCTGCAGGTGAATCTTCATACACATTGACGATCGTAATCTCATCTGTTCCGAGCTGCTTCGACATCGATGCTCCGATTCCGAAAAATTCACCGTTCGTTGTTTCAAAAAGCTCCTTCGCTTCCTGTTCATCGTAGTATTCTGTATACGGATCTCCCAGCGCGCCTGCATACCCTGAATAAATACCTTCTACAAGGGCATCTTTATCAATCTCATCTTCATACAGATAATACTTCTCTATCAACGCGTTAAGCCTGTCAAGTTTATGTTCCATATCTGATCTTGATGTACTTTCCGTTGCAAAATTGCCTTTTGAAGAAAAATACGGCAGATACCACCTTTGCAGCTCCCCCCATACTCCGGTAATTATAACTGCGCCGATCACGATTCCTACAAGAACGCCAATCCCGAATCTGCTTTTTTCTTCCCGCTGCCTAAAGAACCTTCATTTGCATCCACGCTGCCCCGACTCATCTTGATTTCATCCGACTCATTTTGATTATTACTAGTTTGATCCATGTTTTTCATTCCCCTGTTTTCGTTCATCCGCAAATTTTCTTACATCACATCGCATTACTTTCCAACGCCCCTCTATCTATTATATAACCGTTTTTATTTCCCATTCGACTTTTTATGAAATGTCGCCAAACTTTTGTCTATACAGAAGAAAGACAAAACAGATCATACTCTGCCTTGTCTCCCCTCTTCTTCCATATACGGGAAATCTCCCATATAGTAAATTTCACTGACTGAATCATTACCCCTGGCTATTCCTATGTATAACCACTTTACATATACAAATCAGGATTTACAGGTACATTATTCAGCTCCACCTGAAAATGAAGATGCGGTCCGGTTGACTGCCCTGTGCTTCCCACATATCCGATCTGCTGACCTTTCTCTACATATTGCCCTGCTCTGACGGCAAGTGCGCTGTGATGCATATATTTTGTCACAAGTCCGTTTCCGTGATTAATAACAACCCAGTTTCCGGCGCTGTAGCTGAATCCGGCGATCACAACCGTTCCTGCCGCAGCCCGCAGATGTAGGTGTTCCTACAGCCGCAGCATAATCATGTCCTTTATGGCCGCCGACCTCATATGGCCTGATCTCGCCAAAATAACTGGATTGGTACGACATACCCGGACACGGGTGCGTAAAATATCCGTTTCCGCTCACGACGTTTCCGCCCGTTGAAGGAATATAATTATTTCCTGCCTGCTCCTGTTGGATTCTTTCAACTTCTTTTGCCTTTTCCAATGCAGCAGCATTCGCATCGATCTCCGACTGGATATTGCTAAGTTTTTTTCTTTATTCTCATCGATCATTTTCTGAACTTCCGTCTGCTGACCGACAAGCTTTGTCTGAAGCGTATTCAGTTCCTCATATTCTGCCTGAACCTCTTCTTCTTTCACCTCGATTTCTTCAACCGTATCCTGATACCTTATAAGTTCGTCTCTGTCATACTCTGAGATTTGAGAAATATATTCTGCCTTATTCAGAAAATCTCCCATATTCTTACTCTCGGCAAGAACGGCTACAAACTGAGTATTTCCACTCTCATACATATATTTGATACGAACTTTCATTCTCTCATACTGATCATTCGCATCAATCTGAGCCTGAACAAGTTCATTTTCAACCTGTTCGATCTCCTCTTCTTTTTTTCTGTCAGTTTCTTCTGCGTTTCTTCCATATCGGCAACGATCCCTTTTAATTTTTCCGTGAGATCTTTCGCCTCTGCCTCAGCCTGTTCTTTTTTGCCTTCAAGCTCGTCCGCTTTATTTTTCCGCTTCCTGAACGGTAACAGCCCCTACGTTCATCGTCATTCCGGCACACAGCGCCAACGCAAGAAATAAACTCGCCACCCTCTTCATTCTACACTTCATCGAGTATACCTCCTATACTTTCAAATGCTTGCGTACTGTAAAGAAACTTCCGAGGAAACCGATTCCGATTCCCATTACCACACCGATCGGGAGTAAGATCTGATATACAGTCGACACCGGAAGGAATGTAATAATATTCTCAAGAATACTGAATTTCACCATAATGTACTGAACTGCTTTATCATACAGGAAGTACAGCAGTACAAGCGGAATCGCCGCGCCGAAAATACCAATGATAAGACCTTCGATCACGAACGGAGAACGAACGACAAAGTCTTTCGCTCCGATGAGCTTCATGATCGCAATCTCTTCTTTTTCGCACGGTAATACCCATGGTTACGGTATTGCTGATCAGGAAGATCGAAACTCCGAGAAGGATAATGATAATTGTGATCGAAATAACCGCTACAAGTGTATTTACGCTTGAAAGCATCTTCGCTACTACGTCCGACTTGTTTACTTCTCGTACGCCGTCCAGTTTTTGTGCATAAGAAACAAGTTCTTTCTGCGTCTCCGAAAGAGAACGGCTTCTCGCTGTAAGACTCTTACTGTCTTCCGCTGTTTTCATATATACTTCATAGTTGTCCGAAGATGCCAGCGGGTTATCGTTTTTAAATCCTTCTGCCAGCTCGGATTGTCTGCAAAAATACTGCTTCTGGAATTCTTCCCATGCTTCTTCTGCCGATATGTACTTTACTTCTGCCACATCTTTGCGGGCTTCCAGCGCCTTCCCGATCGCTTTCTTCTCTGAATCTGTAGCGTCTTCTTCAAAGAATACTGTAATCGCCACGCCTTCCTCCGCTGTTTTTTTTATAATATGCTGAAAATTTACAATAATCGAAAAGAATAATCCAAACAAGAAGATACAAGCTGACATTGTCGCAATAGATGCGATAGAGAACATTTTATTTCTCCCGATGTTCTTAACTCCCTGTTTTCCTACGTATCCTAATGTACTAATCCTCATCTATATACCCACCTTTTTTGTTCATCACTGACGATCACACCTTGTTTCATAGTGATCACGCGCTCGTTCATCTCGTTTACAAACTCCTTCATGATCAAACGAATCAGGGTAGACTTTCCCGAGCCGCTGTCTCCGACGATGAAAACGAATTCTCCCCGTTCGATTTTCACAGAGACTCCGTTAAGAGCTGAATTGCCCTTAGAGTACTCTTTCGTCACGTTTCTTAATTCAATCATAAGTTCCTCCTAATTATTTATACTCCTGTAAGATCTAATACTCTAATGATTCCATATATTTCATATATTTTTTACAACCATAAGCGCGATCTTGAACGTGATCGCATCCTCAAACACACGCAGATCAAGCCCCGTGCTCTTCTGAAGTTTATCCAGTCTGTATACAAGAGTATTTCTGTGAATGTACAACTGCCGGGATGTTTCCGATACATTCAGACTGTTCTCAAAAAAATTTATTGATCGTTGTCAATGTCTCCTCATCAAAATCATCCGGCGATTTCCCCTCGAAAATCTCTCTGATAAACATCTTGCACAACGGAATCGGGAGCTGATAGATCAGACGGCCGATACCAAGTGTCGTAAATGCAACAATATCCTTTTCCGCAAAGAAAATTTTCCCCTACGTCAAGCGCAAGCTTCGCGCCTCTTTATAGGACTTGGATACTTCCTTTGATGTCGCTGATGATCGTACCGTATGCAATACGGATCTGCTCGTCCTTTGTATCTTCCTTCAGCATGTCGAGCATTTCCTTCGCCATCTTCTCAAGCTCTTTCGCCCCGTCTTTTTCTGTGAGTTCTTTTTACTACAATGATATTCTTCTCATCAACCGCAGTAATAAAATCTTTTTTGATTTTCCGCCAAGAAGATTTCTCACATTCTCAAGCGCGGCATTATCCTTTTCGTGTGATGTCTCAATAATAAAGATAACACGTTTTACCTCCGTGTCAATATGTAATTTTTAGCACGGTTATAAATGTCTACCAACAGAAGGTTGTCCAGAAGAAGATTTTTAATAAAATTATCTTTGTCGAACCTTTCTTTATAAGCTACCAGCAGACTGTGGATCTGGAATGCCGCAACTTTGCCGAGCATATACGCCGTCTCGCTGTCACCTTCCGCCAGCAGTACGTACTCAAGCCTCTGCTCGTCAAAATCTTAAAAACTGACATCCCTGTATTACCTGACTGTCCGCAGGCGATTCTACAAACGAGATTACCGCGCTGTTTCGTTCCTGCGCATTGTCTAATGTAGATGCCAGTTCCTTTCCCTCTGTATCTAATACTGAGAAGTCAACTTTGGAAATTCCTTTCAATCCGTCGATCGTATTCTGAAGTATCTGATTTGAAATCATGCCTGTTCCTCCACTCCTTGGATTTATATCATGTACATTTTTCACAAACTTTAAAAGCGAAAAATATTCCTCTTTCTTAGATTCGTGTATATTATATTAATGCAAAACAGCAAAAAAAAGAAAGAGGAAATACATATTTTTTATGCATTTCCTCAGATATTTTACAAAAATTCATATTTTAATGTCTATACATTGTTCACAAATTCCATATATGGACATTTTTCCCGCTTTTTGTCTAGTCTGATTTTTTTCTGTTGTTTCCCTACTAACAGATGAAATCGCTTTTTCAGCAGAAACCGGGAGAGCCTTTTGGAAAGCTTTCTCTCGCCATAACTTTTTTCAAGCAGAGTTCCACATCCGAACCACAGTTTTACATTTAAAAGAGCTTGATTTTTCCGCGATAAACTTTTTCTTGATAAGGAGAAGTCAGTACGGACAAGATACAGTCCGTCTCTGTTCCGTTGATCTCATTGACTACGTCTTCTTCCCGGTTTTCTCCCTCTTTGATCAGCGCGTGTCCCGTCAGAAAAATTCCTTTGTCATAATACTTCATGGCATTTTCCACAGTATTTAGCTTTTCTTCCGATTCGGCAAGCAACAAAAAAACTCTTTTTCTGTTCTTCTGAAGGTATTTCATAAACATTTTTATAAATGTCTGATTTTCCGCTTCTCTTAGTTTTATCCTGTCGGTTTCCCCTGCCGCTTCGAGAATTTCTGTCTCTCCGGGCAGAATAAGACCAAATCCGGATGTCGATCTTATCCACTCGTCTTCATCCCGCGCGCGCGCATCAATGCGCTCATAGATAAAACTTCGATAATATCAACCGACTCTCTTTCCAGAAACGCAATCGCTTTTAACATCGCTTCCTTCGCTGTTATGCAGTCCATTTCCGTACTCAAAACATTTATTCTTTCTTTCATACACATCACCTGTCGTCTCCCTCGGATGTATAATTCTATCAAATTTGTCTATCTTTGTAAAGAAAAATATTCTGCCCGCCGGATCGCTACTTCTTCTTTCGTGTCACTAATCCTCCGATCCTGCCTGTCTCCTTTGATGTAAGTGATTTCCAGCCTTCCGTCATCACTTTATCGAGAAGCCCTATTTCCTCAGCCACCTCATATTTCAGCTTTTCATCCGGATCAAGATTTGCCGGATCGATCGTCTTTGATTTTTCCCTGACATACAACTTCCCCTTTCTTCTTTCAAAGGGGTATTGCCCGTTTTAGCAAATCGTATTCATCCGATCTGCTCCGTCAAAAGATATCGCTGATCTTACATGTATAATTTTTCCACTCTTCCCTATAAAAAATCCAACTGCGCGATTCCCTTTTCGGTCACTTTATAATACCGTCTGTTTCTGCCTTCAAACTGTCGATCATATACTTCAGACACTCATCTTTCTGAAGCCTTCGCAAAACCGGATACAATGTCGATTCCGATACGTCGATCACTTTTCTTACATCCTGCGTGATCCTGTATCCATATGTTCCCGTTTCTTCCATAGATACGACTGCCAGTACGATCGCATCGAACAGGGCAGCTCCTGTATGAAATACCATCTGTTCCTCCTTTTTTGCCAAAGACATTGTATTATATGAGTAATATTATATTTTGTATAATATAGTTTGTCAATACAATATTATCCGGAAAAACCATTGATCGCCGCCCTGTAAATCGTCTGTTCAGCTCCGCTTATACCCGGTCAACCCAATATCGAATTGCAGATTCGAGAAACTTTGCACATCCATTCACTTCTTTATCATAATACATTTTAAACCTCTCGTCGCTGATATAGAGATTGCCGATTGCCGCATTCGCCTCTTTCGTATACTGTTTCCATGTCTTTCCAAGCCATTCTTTTATGAAGTGCGACGATCCGCCTGCCGCATTCATCCTCCGGGTTTGCTCCGCCTCTTACCGCATCCTGTAATTGTATGGGGATTTCTTCACCCAGATTTTGAAATCTCGTATTCCTCCTCTGTCATATCTAAAACTTTCCTGTTTGCGGCATCCATCTCTTCATCGCCATATTTTTCGCGGATTTCCGCCCCGTGTTTTTTTCTTCATTTTCCCGAACTACTCTTTCTTTAAACGCCTGAAATTTTTTTCCTGATCACTCATATCATATTCTCCTTTCATTGAACGTATCGTCTGTTCCACTGTTTGGATCAGAGCTTCCATATGGTTTCTTTTTTCCTCAAGTTCCAAAAGGTGTTCCCGCAAAGCCGCCATAATGTCAAAGTCTTTCTGATAGATGATCTTCTTGATCTGCTTTAGTTCCATTCCCCGTTCCTTGTAAAACAGAATCTGCTGCAGGATCTCCAGTTCCCGCTCTCCATAGTACCGATATCCGGCTTCACTTGTCTTTGATGGTTTCAGCAATCCGATCTGATCATAATAACGAAGTGTGCGCGCACTCACTCCTGTTAGTTCCGATACTTCTTTAATGCCGCACTTCACCGTTTTCACCTCCTGTTAAAAATACCCTAAGCCGATATTTTCTTTCTTTTCTATCAGCTTAGGGCAAGTATATTACTTGACGTTACGTCAAAGTCAAGAGCATCTGACATATTTTTTCGTAACAGTTCATCCATACAGATGTACAGGAAGCACAAAACATGCTTGCATATTTTTTGCAAGCGGACATCTGTATGTGCTTAGCGCCTTTTTATGAGTAAAACAGTGGCGGCAGCCACAATAAGCACGCAGTGCGGTTTTACGAATGGCGCGGGCTGAACTGTTACATTGTTCTTTAATAATTCAAAAGCACATATCCGGCTATCACACAATGGATCACAAAAAATATCGGTACGCTGATGACAAATTTTGCTTTCTTTGTTTTATGCCTGAACATCATCATTCCTGCTAAAGCTCCAACCGAACCGCCTGCAAACGCCGCAAGCAGAAGAACTTTTTCGGGAATCCGCCATCTTCCCGATTTTGCTTTCCACTTATCTATACCGTACATCAGCCATACCCCAACATTTAATGCGAGCAAACAATACATCAAAATCTTCATACGATGATCTCCTCTTTTTAAAGTAAACGAATAAATAATCTTCTCTTTTTACAGTTTTTCCCGTAAGCTGAGACAGGGCATGTGCATAATATTCAAGCTGCGCATGATATTTTTCCACAAGTTCTTTTTCTGCTTTTCACCTGATCCGTCTTATAATCAAGCACGACAAGTCCGTCTTCTTCTTCAAAATAAACGTCGATAATCCCCTGCACTAATATCTTTTCCCCGGACAGATCTCCCTGATAGATCTCCGATGCATTCACGCTGATCACAAAAGGCTGCTCTTTATAAAGTTTTCTGTTCCTTGCCGCCTGTAACATCCGCACTCCGCTCTTAGTCCGAAGAAACCGCATCATATCTTCTGTCTCAATACATTCTGCCATTTCCCTCGATAAACGTCCATCTTCCGCAAAAGCCTTTCCACCTCTGCTTCCAGATCATCTGCTTCGTATTCTTTTGCAAAATCAAGCAGTTCTAAAAACTTGTGATATGCGCTTCCCCGTGAAGCGCCGGAAAAGAGTTTATTCCTCTTTTATAAAACGGGGAAGAAGAGGAACCGTCTGTGGTTCTTTATACATTTCCTCTCCCGCTTCTTCTTGCAGCGCCTTTTTTTTTCAGCGCCGATACGGTAAACTTCATTTTCATACCGCCTTCCGAATAATACGGATAAACGTAATCTGCCTGTTCATCCAGACATTTTCGTATTTCCGGATCATACACTTTTGTCACATCCCAGTGTTTCAATACGTCAAGCGCCAACTGTTCTGACTTCACCTGTAAAATATCTGCTCCTATGTCATTTCCTGTATACTGAAAAATGCAGACAGGCGCATCTTCTAACGCCGCCGCCTCCTCTTCAGACCAAAGAGCCGGTATGATCCAGTCGAAATATGATTTTGCACCTGCCGTGATAACTCCGTCTTTGCCGGAGCGCATAATGAAACGATCCGGCAAAACCCCTGTAATGATCAGTTTTTCCTTTGCTCTTGTCAACGCTACATACAGAATGCGCATCTCCTCTGCCCACATTTCATACATTGCCTCTTCCCGAATCAGCTTTTTCAAAAAATGTAGGCGCTTTTGTCCTCCGTTTCAGATCGATCTTATCAATCCCAATGCCCCATTCAGGATGAAGGATCATGCTGCTTTTCGTATCCTGTGTATTAAATTGTTTTCCCCATACCTGCCGCAAAAACAACCGGAAATTCAAACCTTTACTCTTATGAATACTCATGATCCTTACCGTATCCGCCTGTTCATCCATGATCCCGGCTTCTCCGTAATCAACGTCATATTTTTTCAGTTGTTCGATATACCGCACAAAATGAAACAATCCTTTGTAGCTTGTTCCTTCAAACGCCTTTGCTTTTTCCACCAGCATCTCTACGTTTGCGGCTCTTTGCACTCCGCCTTCCATCGCCGAAATGTATATACCGAAACCTGTTTCTTCTATAATCTCCGTCAACAGATCATGAATCGGAGTATACGACACTTTTTTTCTGAAATGATCCACCTGACTGAAAAATCTCATCAGACGATCTTTCAAGACCGGATCCTGTGCTTCTTCCGACGCGTACATCCGCGCGCTTTCATGAAACGGTACGTCGGGATATGCGACTCTGATCTTTGCCATATCTTCTGTCAGAAGATTTCCCAAAGGCGACGCCAGAACCGCCGCAAGCGGGAGATCCTGCCTTCCGTTATCGAGTATTTTAAGATAGTCAAGCAATACGCTCACTTCATAAGTTTCAAAATACCCTTCCCTGCTTACAGAATATGCGGGAATCCCTTCTTCTGCAAGGACTGCCGAAAAATCTTCTGCCCATCCTTTCACACTTCTTGTCAAAATCACAATATCTTTATACTGCACCGGACGATATTCCCCTGTTTTTTATCCGACACAACCCCGCCGCGCATCAAACTTTTTAATTCTGCGCGCGATCATCCTCGCTTCTGACCGACGTACGTTTTCCGCTTCTTTATCGCGGTCTTTTTAAGATCAAAAGCTCCGTCTTGAAAAGATCTGTGTTTCTTTCACATTCTGACGATATGTATCGTTTTTGCCTCAATTTCTTCTGTTTTCGGAAACTTCGCCCCAAGATAAAGCGCCGCGCTGTCATCATATTCGATTCCGCCCATTTCTTTTTTTTCATAATACGTCGGAAGATATAATTGACACTGTCCAGAACTTCTCCTCTGCTTCTGAAGTTTTTATGCAGATCGATCCTCTGTCTGTCACTGTCTTCTAAACTGTATGTGTTATATTTTTTGCATAAACAGTTCAGGTCTTGAAAGACGGAAGCTGTAAATGCTCTGCTTTACATCTCCTACCATAAAAATATTATTTTTTTCCTTCTGCCTGTCCCGATACGCTTGTCAGGATCGTCTCCTGTACAAAATTACTGTCCTGATATTCGTCGATCATAATTTCTTCAAACTGTTTTGCATATTCTCCGGCTACGGCAGACGGAACAAGTTCTCCGTTTTTTTCTTCAGTCAGTATATCAAGCGCAAACCGTTCCATATCGTTAAAATCTATCATATTTCTGCCGCGCTTCTTTTCCGCAAACTTTTTCTGCGAACAGCTTTACCAAAAGATACGAGCGTTTTCACAGACTCTCCCGCCGAAACCATGTCCTCTTTCCATACGCTTTCCGGCGCGTAAAAATAAGTTTCCTTCACCCCCGGCAATCGCCTTTTTTTTGCCTGTTCTCTCAACGCCTTTACGGACTCTCTTTTTTTCAGCCGATACACTGTCATCTTTTTCTCGAAAGCGTTTTTCCATACAAACCGATCAGCCGCGTCATACATTTCTGCAAAATCACTGCATTTTCTTATCTTCTCTATTCCACGAAGATCCTCTTCCAGCATATCCGCATACATATACGGTCCATCCGGCTCCTCACATATTTTCAATCCTCTGCGGATCAGTTTTTCCGGTTCTTCGATCCGAATAAGAACGTGTTCTTTTGCCCGCCGTATCATCGCTTCCGCCGCCTCTTCTTCTGTATATACCGCAGCACAACGGTCAAGCCACTGTTCCGGTCTTGGATAACTGCCGGAATATTCGTATAATTTTAAAATGATCCCTTCGATCTTCCGGTCATTTTTTCCCTGTTCCAAACCGCTCTGTAAAAGGAAAGGAACTCTTCCTCTCCTTTGGAATAACACTCTTCAAGCAATTCATCGAGAACGTCTTGTTTTAAAAAGTTTTAATTCTCCGTCTTCTCCGATCCGAAATCCCGGATCAAGATCGATCACATGAAAATGTTCCCTTATCACAGACAGACAAAAACTGTGTATCGTCGTGATCGGCGCACTGTGAACTAACGTAGCCTGCCTCTCCAGATGTACGTTTCCCGGATTTTCTTCCAGCTTTTTCTCGATCGCTTCTCTGATCCTGTCCTTCATCTCTGCTGCCGCCGCTTCTGTAAATGTCACAATCAAAGTCTGTCCACATCGACAGGACTTTGCTCATCTGTGATCTTTTGAATAATACGTTCTACGAGAACGGCTGTCTTTCCCGATCCTGCCGCCGCAGATACAAGAATATTACGATTTCGCAGATCTATGACCTTTTTGCTGCTGTTCTGTCCATTTCACGCCCATTCTTATCCTTCCCTGCCTTTCCCGCTTTGCTCGTTTTCCGAAGCGTCCTGGCTGACATTTTTCTTCCAAAGCCTCCCGCATCTTTTTTCACCGCATCGTCTGAAGAATATCTCTCCAGCCTGCGGTAACTACATCCTTCAAGACGCGGATCGAACCCCATATATCTCTGTACGGACAGTAATCACATCCTGTAGTTTCTCCCATCTCATACGGAGAGGCGGAAACTTCTCCGTCATACATTCGGTCTTTGACCGACTCTTCTTTTCGTTTCGCAAAAGAAAGTACTAGCCGAAACAGTTCTTCCGGAAGCGCGTGAGACGTTTTACTCAATGAACCGTCTTTATTTCTTCCTATTGGAAAAAGGAGCGAATTCCCCGAAAGTTCTTTCTCCAAATGCGAAATCACCATATCATCCCCGTTAACTAGCCCATCCTGCTTTAATTCTTTTTAAAATACTTCTCTCCACGGCATCCTGAGTTTTTTCTTCCGAAACGATCGGATCTTGTATCCGATAATAAAATATTCCTGCCGGGACGATCGTTTTATGAGGATGTTTTCTTTGCTCTACATCCAAAGCCGCGTTCAGATATACCGGAAGCTGCATTTGCAGACCATGATACAACGCCGTAATATCAAAACTTTTCATTCCCGTTTTATAATCTGTCACTTTGACATAAACACAGTCATTGTCAAAACATGTATCGATTCGGTCAATCTTCCCGCTTCCGAACTGCATCTCGTACCCGCTTGGAAGAAAGTCTCCTTTTTTCTATCTGCTTTGTCAGCGCCCACACAGAAGTTCGGATAAGACGTTTGATCCGAGTGATCATATATTCATTTCGCGCCGAACTGAAAAAGAACTGTATTCCCATAATCTATTACGCTTTCTTCCACACTCTCATCGATCATCTCGTCACGAAGAGCTTCCGGTATTTCCTGCCATTTCATTTTCTGCGCATCCGCCTTTTTTGGGAAAACGTCTCCAAAGACTTGTGCGCGATATTTCGAGATCAAGCGCCTCAAACCCATATTCTTCCCGGTCTGAAAGCCGCAGTCCGTAACTTAAAAATGAGCATATGCACAAGACGCAAATTTTTTCCAGTCTTGTCACACTGACGCGATTTCGATCACTATAAAGTTCTTTTTTGTCAGTTCCGGTGCAAGCCTCGTATCTGTTTTATGCAGAAAACCTGCATTCAAAATACTTTCGATCTCTTTTTTATTTCTTCCGTCTTTTTGAAACCATGTATACAACTCTTTCCACTCATTATCCAGCCCGAGACGGCGGCTGCAAATTCCTTTTTGCCACTTTCTCGATCCCCCCTCTTCGGGTGATCTCTCTGTCGCTAAGCTTTCTGTTTTCTTCATCGACAACGGACAGATTCGGAAACAGCCTGCGAAGCTCCTGTATCAAATACGCCGGACGCAGAGATTTTCCCTCCCCCGACACCTTTGACCATGACAGGCTTAGAAGTTCCGTCGGTTTTGTCAGCGCCGTATATAAATAAAATTTCTGTATATAGATTTTTTCCTTCGGTCCGGGCGACAACGAGATATCTTTCTCTTTGAATTTTTCTCTGTCCCGCTCAGACAAAATGCCGCCCGTTCCCGCATTGCCCGGCAAAAGCACATCGTTCGCTCCGACAAAAAACAAGGCGCGGATATCTTTCATTCTTGTACGCTCTACGTCTCCGATCACAACCTGGTCAATGCTCGGAGGAATCACTCCCACTTTCGCCTCTTCAAATCCGGCGTCAAGAAGCTCGCAGTATTCTTTCAGCGTAATCGGCTCGTCGCCTAACAGTTCCGAAAACTTGTCAAACAACTCCATGACGATCCGGTAGATCTGCTCATATTCTTTTGCAAGTGTAAAGTTCTCCTGTTCTGCGAAAAATTTCTGCTGTTGTTCCAATTCTCCTGAAGATGCTCTCCTGCGATAAATTCATATACCGCAAGCGTAATGTCAAGCACCGTCTTTTTTTCTGTCTTGAAACGAACATAAGCGGATCGATCTTTTCGACAAATTTCACGCGCAGATGATTTAACTTTTCCACTTCTTCCTCATCCGCCTCTTTCGTTTTCCTCGCCCATGCCTGCTGCCATTTTTTATATCCCTTTATCCCCAGCGCAAGACAGTAGTTTTTCCAATCGGTCGATCTCATCTTCCGTAAATTCACAATATCCGGATCTTAAATAACGAAATACGCTTTCATAAGTAAAATTTTCCTGTATCATCCCCAGAAGGCTGCGGACATACTCTACAAAAAGAATTCAGAAGAATACTTTTCTTATGATCCATAAACACAGGTATGTCAAAAGAAGCACATGCTTTTTTTCCAACACATCCGCATACACATTCATATCTGACGCGATCACGGCAATGTCTCTGTATCGGTATCCTTTTGTCCTCACTAACCGCCTGATACTTTCTGCTACATACTTTGCCTCTTTTCCCGGAGAGCGCACTTCATGCAGCGATACAGACTCACAGCTTCCGTTATATTTTGCGCCTGAATACCGGAATAGTTCCGTTTCCAAAAACGCCATTTCCGAACAATCCCGAAAACGATACACCGGCCTTTCAAACAAACATATCGGTTCTTCAATCTCTGTTTTTTTTTCTCACCCGCAATCTTCATAAGAGATGTGACCATCTGTTTGCCGAGCGCAAAAATCTGATACGGATGTTCATATACATACGGATTTTCTCTTCCGTCCATCGTCACTGTGATCATCACTTTTTCGCACACTGAAAAAAGCTCACCGATCAAACGGTTTTGTACAGGCGTAAAACCTGTAAACCCGTCCATCGCCACCACGCTTCCTTTTAAAATATCGGAATACGGAACAGCGTCGCTGAGCACATCGAGCATTTCTTCTTTTGTAATGTATTTTTCACTTAAATACTCTTCAAATTTTTCATATATAGTTCGGATATCATCCAGTTTATAATGCAGATAACTTTCAGGCGGCACTTCTTTCATAAAATCATCCAAACGTTCAAAGTCTACGCCATACTGCGCAAATTCCGAAAGAACAGACTTCACTTCGCTTATATAACCTTGTTTTTTCAGGTTTCCCTTAAAGACCTTCAGATCTTTTCACACTCGCCCGCAATTTTGCGCAAAACAAGATTTTTTCCTTCATCATCAAGCACAACACGGGCATCCTGACCCACCTCTTCAAAAAACGCGGTACGCCAGACGCCCGAAACTTAACACATCAATATTCATGATCCCGCCTTTTTGATGCGCAAGACAGAGATCTTTTTGTGTCTGCATCGTAAACTGCTCGGGAACGATGACAAGATAATTCTTGTCAGGATTTTCAATCGCTTCCCGAACAACCGTATCATATAAACAGTAAGATTTTCCGCTTCCGGAATTTCCCATAATAAATTGTAATGACATAAACCGCCTCCTGCCACAGGTCTTCCAACATATTTTTCTTGATTATACTACCCGTGCACATTCCTGACAAGAAGCCGGTTTATCTGTCCTTTACTATGTTTTGTTATTTTACCAGATCTGCAAGCGCTCCCCTTCGGAACAGCGCCGACCTGTTTTCCTGTCATCTCTCCGTTTTTAAACGCGATAAATGTCGGGATGCTCATAACACCGTAGCGCTGCGCTACTTCCATCTCTTCGTCAATATTGATCTTACATACTTTTACATCGTCCAATTCTCCGGAAATCTCTTCTACTACCGGTCCCATCATCTTACACGGTCCGCACCAGTCAGCGTAGAAATCTACCAATACCGGGCGATCTGCCTGAAGAACTTCCTGATCAAAATTTGCCGTTGTTAATTTTACTACTGCCATTTTTTTTCTCCTTTTTCCCGACCTTATTCGGTCTGTTTTTATTGATTCGATTTTTGTTTTCTTTCATTGAGTATGGCTTTATATTATACCGGATGAATTTTCTTTTCAGTGACAAAATCACAATTAACATCTATGTGCCGTTTTGCCGTTTCAAGATTAGATTTTTTCTCAGTCCTGCCTCGTTAAGTATTTCCACTTTCCCGCGGGTCAGTTTCACAAGTCCGTCAGCCTGAAACTGCTTCAGTATCCTTGTCACTACTTCCCTCGCTGTCCCCGCATCCCGCGCCAATGCCTCGTGCGTAATCGCCAGACTGTCTGAGCGCTCCATCACTTTATGGTCGAGCAGAGCCGATGCGATACGAGATGCTACATTTGAAAAACGAACTGATTAAACAGCCACATGATGTCAGAAAACTTTTCCGATATCATCTCCATCGTATAGTCTTTCACAATTCCGCTCTCATCATACAGTTTGCGATACACACACTTTGGAATCGTATAAAGTTCACAGTCTGTTTCCATCTCCATATCAAGCTCCACATCCATACCGTTAAGCATACACGCCGCGCTCAGAATACTGACATCTCCCTTCCAGCAAACGGAATAATGTAATATCTCCGCCGCCCGGTGATGTAATAAATACCCGCACTCTTCCTTTTCCGATGATCTGGACTCCGGCGCATTCTCCGCCGCCGAAATGGAGCTGCGTTTTCTTTTGGCATTCTGTTTTTACCATATTGTTCCTGATTTCTTCTTTCTGTTTATCTGTCAGACTTTCCCAAAAGGAAGCGCCTGTTCTAAAATTTCATTCATTTCCACTTTTCACCTTCCGTCTTGCTGCCTCTTATTATAAAAAGAATCTTCCTGAAATATAAAGTGTAAAATCTCTCCGCCCGCTCCGCCTGAATTTCTTCTTCGCCGTTTTCCCCTGCAATTTTATCCAAAACGCAGAATATGTCAAAAAAAAAAACCGTCATAATATTAATAAATATTAATATTACTGTAGAAATATTGACGAATATTGCATAAATACAAATTTTTTTTCTTCTTCCTTTTTTATCACGCCAAAGTGGTATAATGTTATAGACTTTACTACAAAGTCTTTAATTTTACAGAAAGGAAAAGGAATGAACATCATGGAAAAGAAAAATGAGTTCAAACCGTATATTCCGGCAGATAAAATCGTTCCGGAGTTTACGGTAACTTCAATCGTGATTGGTATTATTCTGGCAGTGGTATTCGGCGCAGCAAACGCATACCTGGGATTAAAAGTCGGTATGACTGTATCTGCTTCCATTCCGGCAGCAGTTATCTCTATGGGTATCATCCGTGTGATTCTTCGTAAGGATTCCATTCTCGAAAACAATCTTGTGCAGACAATCGGTTCCGCCGGAGAGTCTGTAGCGGCAGGTGCTATTCACTCTGCCTGCATTATTTATCTGGGCTGAGGAGGGAAAATCGCTTTCCCAAGTATGATGACGATCTTTCGTTGCACTTTTCGGAGGTGTCCTCGGAATTTGCTTCATGGTGCCGCTTCGTCAGGCATTGATCGTTGAAGAACACGGCACACTTCCGTTCCCGGAAGGAACTGCCTGCGCAGATGTTCTTCTTGCAGGTGAAGAGGGAGGCAAAAGCAGGTACTGTATTCGCAGGACTCGGTATCGCAGCAGCTTTTACAAATTCATCGCAGACGGATTTCAAATTATTCCCAAGCGAAATCGGTTATGCTTTCAAAAGCTATGCAGGATCTCAGATCGGTATTCAGGTTCTTCCTGCTCTTGCAGGTGTCGGCTTCATCTGTGGACCGAAGATTTCAAAGCTACATGCTTGCAGGAGGTACTCTGAGCTGGTTCGTACTTATGCCGGCAATCGCTTTTGTTCGGCGCTGACGCTACGATCTTCCCAGGCACAGCTCCGATCTCTGAATTGCTTGCAGCCAACGGACCGTCTGCTCTTTGGAGCAACTACATCAAATACATCGGAGCCGGGAGCTGTTGCTACCGGCGGTATGATCAGCCTGATCAAGAGCTTCCCCGCTGATCGTCCGTACATTTAAACAGGCTATGTCCAGTATGTCCAAAAAAACGTTCCAACACAACGCTCGTTCGTACACAGCAGGATCTTCCTATGCCGATCCTTCTTGTAGTTCTTCTTGTGATCGTTGTTGCAATCTGGCTCATCCCGGCATTCCCTGTAAGTCCGCTCGGATCACTTATCATCGTAATCTTCGGTTTCTTCTTTGCAACCGTTTCTTTCCCGTATGGTAGGACTCATCGGATCTTCCAACAACCCGGTATCCGGTATGGCGATCGCAACATTGATCATCGCTACACTGGCTTTAAAAGCAACAGGTACAACAGGTACAAAAGGTATGGTCGGAGCAATCGCTATCGGCGGTATCATCTGTGTAATCGCAGCAATCGCCGGAGATACGTCTCAGGACCTTAAAACCGGATTTATCGTAGGAGCTACACCGAAGAAACAGCAGATCGGTGAATTGATCGGTGTCATTGTTTCGGCGGCAGCTATCGGCGGAGTTCTCTACCTTCTGAACGAAGCTTGGTCTTACGGTTCAAAGAACTTCCGGCAGCTCAGGCTACAATGATGAAGATGCTCGTTGAAGGTATCATGAATGCAGAACTTCCGTGGGGGACTCATCCTTATCGGTGTGTTTATCGCAATCGTAGTCGAGATCATAAAAGTTCCGGTAATGCCGTTCGCAGTCGGTATGTATCTCCCGTTCAGCTTAAGCGCAGGTATCATGGCTTCTCACTTCCGCAAGTTGGAAGTCTGATTATCTTCATCGCTCTTCTCGGCGGATTGTTCGCACTCTGCATGAAAGCGAAACCTGCTAAGTATATTTAGAAGCCTTCCGATTTTTGGGAGTGGTGAGCAATGTTTCCTATTCTTTTCAGCGATATATGACCGCTGAATTTTCGCAGGAACAAATCAATCCTGATATGCAAGGATATTTTATCAATGGTACGAAAGCAGAGGTATATGTCGTAGGATTGGACGAAGAACATTTTGTCTCTTTTGCGATGAAAATGGATTCAGTCTGGATGTGACAAATTTCAATCATGGAATTTTGCTCAATCAGACTATGGGATACTATAATTCGGCACAAAATCGGGTAATTGCAGGCTCACCGTTTCTTATTGAACCGGGAACAGAAATCATTCCGCTGGGGGCATCCGAGGATGCCTTGCCGATTATCGTGGAAGAAATCGTTTCAGAAGAAAATGCAAATATCCAATCCATGTTTGTGAGAGATCGAGCTGTCCTCATCGTGCCTTTAAGTTATTTTAACTTGCTGATAGATCTGCCTGTTCTCGATCCTGATGACGGTTATTATCAGCTTGAATGTTTGTAACACTATCTCGAATACGATTCATTTGAAGCGAATTTGCTGTTCTGCGTTCTGTTGGTATGACTGCCAAAGGATTAAAATGTACGCTATTGCTCGAAGCTGTTTTGTACGGCGTAAAAGCATTGGTTCTTGCGTTGCCTGTGAGCTTTTTTTGATTCATTGTGCTATCTACTACTTCATATCGTCGGGTATGACACCATTTGCTTTTTATATGAACGGCGGTATTTATGCTCTTGCAGTTATGGCTGTCGGCGCTATGGTATGTATCGCTATGCTGTTTCGCATATTATGTTTTTCTTACTCGGATATAATCTGTGTTACAGGGAAATAGTAGTGTAG
>VOFF01000741.1_pt1 | contig 23297 bp, 42 predicted proteins | sample 5384061 | NCBI WGS metagenome assembly VOFF01 (sample SAMN12384725, study PRJNA508395) | human gut metagenome | isolation source: healthy gut E | host: Homo sapiens
CTATGGCATGTTAAGCTGATCAGGATCTTCTACACGATACTGACAAAAGGTGTAGATTATGATGGTCAGAAGATGCTGAGTGATATCGTAAGACCAGAAATACAGCCAGCATAAAGAGAAAGAGAAAAGAACCAGTGTATCATGGCCGGTCTGAGTCCTTCAGAGAGGGAACTGAAGGCTGAGACCAGCCATGATAGCTGGAATTAAGAAGTAAATGGAATGTAACAGGAAAGCGTCCACCGGAAGGTGCTGTTACAGGAAAGAAGTCAGTAATACAACAAACAAAGAATGAGCCAGTAGTATATTCCAGAGGGCATGACCCTGTAAAGGAGCTGAGCTGACATATTGACGGCGAGCACATAGAGGAAAAAAACAGCCGTCAAATTAACGGAAGGAGACAGTCTTACAATTAAGAACGGGAATGAGAAGGCTCAAGTTTTATATATGAATTCAAGGGCGTTGAATGAACCGGTTGCATGGGCCGGTCCGATTGTAATGAATACGCAGGAAGAGCTTCAAAAGGCGTTTTTAGAACTTAGAAGCAATACATTCATCAAAGAAACAGCAGAGTATTAATACGAACTACAAGGAAAAGTATAATGAGCAGAGGGAGAATGGAAGCCTTTAGTGATGGCGTATTAGCGATCGTTATAACAATCATGGTGCTAAAGCTTAATGCACCGAAAGATTTAACTTTGATGCGGTAAAAGAGGTTTTCCTGACATTTTTAGCATATATTCTAAGTTTTATTTATGTGGGGATATATTGGGCAAACCATCATCATTTAATTAATATGACAGATTCAGTATCAGGTAGATTGTTATGGAAAAATTTACATTGGATCTTTTGATGTCATTGATCCCGATGGCAACGGAATGGATGGGACTAAATCCGTATAAAAGTTTACCGGCTTTATTTTATGGAATCATACTCTTTATGTGTGCTGTCTCTTACAATATAGTCCAGGCTGAAGTTATAAAGATTAATGGAAAGGACTCTCAAATTTTCCGAAATATCGGAAATGATTTAAAAGGAAAGCTTTCTATTATCGCATATGCCGCCGCTTATTATTTTTTGCTTTTTATTTTCCGGTCATTTCGTATTTGATATATATTGCGATCGCTTTGACTTGATCGTACCGGACAGCAGGCTGGAAAAAGCATGATGAAAAAGGCGCAAACGTAAATGAAAAAATGTATTGTATAAGCAGGAGGTAATCGACAGTGATAAAAATTATATATGAACAAAAAGAAAAACAGAGCGGCCGCATACGATGATGAAAAATTCATTGGAGAAAGCACATATGCTAAGTCGGATAAAGTATGGATCATAGACCACACTTTTGTGGAAAAAAGTTATGGCGGACAGGGAATCGCAGGCAGATTAGTTGCTAAACTGGTTGAAGAAGCGAGAAAAAACGATATAAAAATTATTCCTTTATGTTCTTTCGCAAAAAAGGGAATTTAAGTTAAAGAAAGAATATTTAGACGTACTGTTAAAGGAGGAGGCAGTTATGGGCATCATAAAATCATTAGAAAACAGAAGAACATATTATAACATTGATAAGAATCTGCCGGTTTTGGAAAAAGAGATTGAAGAAAAAGATAAAGGAAGTTACAGAATTAGTGCCGGATGCATTCAATATGAAAAGTGCAAGAATCGTGCTTGCATTTGGTGAAAAACACGATCGGCTGTGGGATGAAATTTACAATGTTTTTGAGGGAAAAGTACCTCGGGAAAAAAATAGATTCGTTTAAAGCCGGAGCCGGAACAGTGCTGTTTTTATATGACGAGGCAACTGTTAAGAAAATGCAGGAACAGTTCAGTACATATGCGGATAATTTTCCTGTTTGGGCAAATCAGGCAAACGGGATGCTGCAGCTTGCTGTTTGGTCTATGCTAAGAGAGTTGAATGTCGGCGCTTCGCTGCAGCATTATAATCCGGTAATAGATGCACGGGTGAAGGAAATTTTTGATATACCGGAAAACTTTAAACTGGTAGCTCAGATGCCGTGTGGAGGCATAGTCAGCGAACCCGATAAAAAAAGGAACAAGAAGATATAGATAAAAAGAGTAACCGTGTTAAGATAGCGGCTCATCAGAATAGAATCAAATAAAAACATAAAATCCCCCTTTTCGGATCATCCGGAGAGGGGGATTTTTGCACCGTCATAAACGAGGAAAACAGTTCGGAGAACCGAAGGAGAAAAGGAATAAAAAGAGGGGAAAAATAATCGTCAGAAAAAAAAGGGTGAAAATATGCGGAATATGGTTGACAATTATATTCCTAAATGTTAGCCTGTCTGTATAATATCGGTCTGTAAAACAGAAGCGGAAGAGCGTAGAGAAAAAGGGAAAAAAAAGAAAAAATGAATATGGATTATGGAAAAAGGACTGGAAAAGCGGGTTGGAGCGCTAGCACTCTGTGCAGGAATGATAATAACGGGAACGTCTGTCGCCGGAGCACAGGAGCATCCGCAGTTTACGGCGGATCAAACGGAGATACGATTGGCAAAGGAGGAGCTGCAAACGGTGCAGCTTTCTATCGAGGAATATTTGAAGGAGTGCTGGAAGAACAAACAAGAGGTGATTGATGTAAGCGCGTATAAACTGAATGAAGAAGAACTGAATAAGGTCATCTTCGGGATACATTATGAAAATCCGAGTATTATTGGGTGTTGCGCAACACTGCTATTAATAAAGACGAGGAAACAGGCTTCGTAAAAAACGTATTATCAATATTACGAGGGAACGACGGGAAAACCTCTTGACAGGAGCGAAGAACTGGAACGGAATGGGAAGTTGTAAAGGAAAAAAACGAAATATTGTAAAACGGATATAGAAAGCGCTGGTAGTACATGAGCACTTGTGCGATACAATCGTGTATTCTTCCAGACTGCAGGCGGCGGCTCATGACATTGAAGGCGCAATTTTTGAGAAAGAAGCTGTGTGCGAGGGATATGCGCTTGCGTATAAATATTATATGAATCGTTTGAAATTCCGTGCAAGATCGTAAGCGGAACGTCAAATGGTCAGTCTCATGCGTGGAATCAGATTCAGCTTAACGGGAATTGGTACATGGTAGATCCGACATGGGATGATGTGGCGAACAGTCATGACGTAAAGCATCAGTATTTTTTTGTGCAGTGAGAATAAGTTTCCGAATCATGTATGGAACAAGGAAAGCGAACTGTATGAAACTTGCAGCGATACGACGTATGACAATTTAGACTGGAAAAATGATCTTCAGGGGAATGTACGCTTATCAGGGCGGACTGTACCGCTCTAAATCGTTGATCGTCGGCGGAAAAGAAGTGAGCGGTATATGGCGGATCGATGCGGAAAATATAGAGAAAGAAGCGGAATTAGTGCTTCCGATCACAGATCAGTGGCAGCTGAACTCTGTCAATGTAGTAAGAGGATATTCACAACTTTCTTATTATGACGGAATGCTTTTACTACAATACGCCGCGGGCTGTATGGAGATGGAATTTCGATCCTGAATCAGAACCCGAGAAAGTATTTGAACTGGATCAGAGTATTCCGGGCGAAATATGGGATGCAGAGGCTGCAAACGGGGAAGATTTATTACGAGACAGGCGTTTATGAAAAAGGAGAGAGACAGAAGGGGCAATATGTGTTTGACGAAGATTACCGGAAAGCAAAGCATCCGATCGCAGTAACCAAACCGGTTATGACAGTTGTAATGGGCGGTGAAAATGTGTTCCCTGCAGTCGGCGGCTCCGGGGAACATAACATATACGTCGAAGAATCCTGAGATCTGCGACGTTCAAGTTGTGTGGAAAGACGAGTCCTGTCAGCTGATTCTAAAAAGCCGGGGAGACGATCGTAACGGTTCATGCAGATCCGACGGATCATTATGCGGAAGGTGCGGTAGATGTAAAAGTGATCGTTAAAGAGCAGGATGATATTGAAGAAAAAGATCACTCTTCAATATGAAGCCGGAGACGGAGGAAGTATAGCAGCAGTTGATGCGGCAACAGGGGAAAATACTTGAAAACGGAGCAAAGATCAAACCGAATGCAGAAGTTCAGTTTACGGCGTCTCCAAATTCCGGTTATTCTGTGAAAAACTGGGTTGTAAACGGAGAAGTATATAAGGAAAAACGGCATCGTTTATACAGGCATGGAATTAAAGCGCGCGATCACCGCTTCATCTGACAGCGTGAAAGTTGAATTTGTAAAAGATGAGCCGGCATTTGTGAAGGGCGATGTAAATTTAAGTGGGAAGGTCGAGATCGGCGATGTTCGTGAAGCCTTGAGAAGTATATGCAAAAAAGACAGAACTGACAGCGCTTCAGAAGCAGGCGGCGGATGTAAATGAAAACGGAAACGTTGATATAGAAGATTTAAGGAAGATCTTAAGATTTGTCTGCGGAAAGATCGATCAACTGAATATGGAAGAAAGCGGGGCGTCAAAATGAAGATATTAATCATCGGCGGAGTGGCTGCCGGAACAAAAACTGCTGCGAAATTGAAACGGGAAGACAGAAATATTGATGTGACTGTGATTACGAAAGATAAAGATATCTCTTATGCGGGATGTGGTCTGCCGTACTATGTGGGCGGACTGATCGAGGGCAGGGACGAGCTGATCGTGAATACTCCGCAGAAATATTCCGCGCTGACCGGGGTTGAAGTAAGGGGGAAAGAAGCGGTTGCACTCGACGCAGAAAAAAAAGCAAGTGACGGTGCAGGATGTACAGACAGGCGAGAAAGAAGTCTGTTCCTACGATAGATTAGTAGTTGCAGTAGGAGCATCTCCCGCGATCCTTCCGATAGAAGGAAAAGAACTGGCAGGCGTATTTAAGATGAGAACGCTGACGATGCAGAAGGAATCCGTACATATGCAGAACAAAACATTGTGAAAAAAGCGGTTGTGATCGGAGCTGGTTTCATCGGACTTGAGGCTGCGGAGAATTTACAGGCAAAAGGAATCCAGGTGACCGTCATTGATTTTGCGGATCAGATCCTGCCGAATATTTTTGATCCTGAGATGGCGCTCTATGCGAAAAGACATCTGATCCGGCAGGGAATCCGCGTGCTTACAGGAACGAAAGCGGAGCAGATATATGAAAGAGGTACACAGGGCCGTGTGGCGGGAATTAAGACGTCTGCCGGAAATCTGCCGTGTGAAATGATCATCATGGCTGCGGGAATCCGTCCGAATACGGAGTTTTTAAATGACAGCGGTATAGAGATGTTCAAAGGAACGATTCTTACAGACGATCAGATGAAAACGAATCTGGATGATGTATATGCGGCAGGAGACTGTGTGATGGTGAAGAACCGTCTGACGGGAAAAACGTCAGTGGTCACCGATGGGATCTTCGGCGAATCTGGAAGGACGTACATTGGCACAGGTACTTGCCGGAGCGCAGAAGTCGTATCCGGGAGTTCTCGGCACAGGCGTTGTGAAGCTTCCGGGTCTGAATGCCGGAAGAACAGGACTGACAGAAGCGCAGGCAAAAGAAGCGGGCTACGATGTAGTTACGGCGCTTGTTCCGACGGATGATAAAGCGCATTATTATCCGGACGCTTCGTTTTTCATTACGAAACTGATTGCAGACCGGAGTACAAGAAAACTGCTTGGCGTTCAGGTGTTTGGTCCGGGCTCTGTTGATAAGATGGTTGATATCGCAGTGATGGGATTGAATATGGGCGCGGTTCTGGATGATTTTGAAAATGCGGATTTCGCATATGCACCGCCGTTCTCAACAGCAATCCATCCGTTTGTGCAGGCTGTTTATGTATTGATGAACAAACTGGACGGTACGATCGTCAGCATGACTCCTGCGGAGTATGCCGCAGGGAAAAGCAGAAGGCTATACGGTTGTCGATGTTGCGCCGGAGCCGTCGATCAGAGGAGCGGTATATGTAAACTTAGGAGCTGTAAACGGCGAAATCAAAGGACTTGGAAAAGAGGAGAAACTGCTTCTTGTCTGTGCAAAGGGCAAAAGAGGATATTTTCTTCAAAACCGGTTGCGTCATTACGGCTATACGAATACAGTCGTTCTTGAAGGAGCAACATTTTTCAATGATGTAAAAGTGAAAAATAATATAGAAGAAGCTGTCTCTAAAGAAGACGAGACGAGAGTAAAAGCGCTTGGATTTTTAAAGGATAAAAAGGACGCCGGATAAATTTAACGGACGTGTGATCACAAGAAACGGAAAGATTACAGCCGAAGAAGCACACGATTGCCGAGGCGGCGCAGTTATACGGAAGCGGAGAAGTGACAATGACCTCTCGTCTGACGATGGAGATTCAGGGCGTTCCTTATGACAATATAGAACCGCTGCGGGAATATCTGATGCAGGCAGGACTTGAGATGGGAGGAACCGGCTCAAAAAAGTCCGTCCGGTTGTATCGTGCAAGGGAACGACTTGTCAGTACGGGCTGATCGATACGTTTGCATTGTCCGAAGAAATTCATGAAAGATTTTTTCCATGGATACAGCGATGTGAAGCTGCCGCACAAATTTAAAATTGCAGTAGGCGGATGCCCGAACAACTGTGTAAAACCGGATCTGAATGATCTTGGAATTATCGGTCAGAAAGTTCCGTGGGTCGATCTTGAAAAGTGCCGTGGCTGCCGGATTTGCCAGGTAGAAAAAAAAATTGTCCGATCCATGCGGCAAAAATGGTGGACGGAAAGATTGTGATCGACGAAAATGTATGTAATCACTGTGGAAGGTGCATCAGTAAATGTCCGTTTGGTGTGACTGAAGAATTTGTTTCGGGGTATCGCGTATATATAGGCGGACGCTGGGGCAAGAAAGTAGCGCGGGGAAGATACCTTGAAAAAGTGTTTACAGATAAAGAAGAAGTGCTTGATATTGTGGAAAAGCAATTCTTTTGTTCCGGGAACAGGGGATCACGGGAGAGCGATTTGCGGATACGGTTGAAAGACTCGGATTTGAAAATGTTCAGGAACAGCTTTTTGGGAGATGGACTGTTAGCCCGCAAAGATGAAAACATAAGAGCGCAGAAACATTTGAAAGGCGGAGCAACTTGTTAAGAATTTTATAAAAACGATAGAGTGCAGCATAGCGACTCATAAGACAGATTGAAGGTAAAGGGGAAAAAAAGAAAAATGAACAAAAACTATGAGGCATGGAAAAGAGGTTGAAAAAACGAGCGGGCGCACTGGCGCTTTGCGGCGGAATATTGATTGCGGGGGACGTCCGTCGTAGGAGCACAGGAAAACCCGTAGCAGGCGGCAGTGCAGTCAGAAGTACAGCTTGCAGAAGCAAACTCTAAAGAGAAGCTGCTTCCGTTAGATCAATATCTGAAAGACTGCTGGGCAAAAGAAGCAGACGGCGATTGATTTAACCGCGTACAAAATAACGCATGAAGAATTGAACAAGGTGATTTTCGGTATCCACTATGAGGAACCGGAATATTATTGGACGATCCGAAACGATATAACCGATACAGATCCGCAAACAGGACTTTTGAAAACTTATTATCCTTATTATTCCGGCGAGACAGGAAGTCCTTTTGACCGTGCGGAAGAATTGGAACGGGAATGGGAAATGGTTGAAGAGATGACGGAAAACTGTACGACTGATCTGGAAAAAGCGCTTGTAGTGCATGATCATCTGGTTAGAACAATTCAGTACAGTGCGTCATTGGGCGCTTTTTTGTGGCCCATGATATTGAAGGTGCCATTTCTGAAAAAAATGTGTGTGTGAAGGATATGCATTGGCGTATAAGTATTACATGAATCGCCTGAATATTCCGTGTAAAGTAGTGAGTGGAGTTTCAAAAGGCCAGCCTCATGCGTGGAATCAGATTAAAATTAATGGAAAATGGTATTTTGTGTAGACGCGACATGGGATGACGGAAGCTGTGTGTTGGAGGAAAAAAGCCACCCTGTAAAACATGAATATTTCCTGAAAAGTGAGACGGAATTTTCAGATCACACATGGAACAGAGAAGGCTATGAAATTTGTAACGATACAACTTATGACAACGTAGAGTGGAAATGGGTTTCAGAAAAATGGCCGCATATAAAGGCGGTTTATATCTTGCCGGATCATTCCCCAGAGACGGAGTGATAAAGAGCGGAATATGGAGGTATGATTCGGAAGACCCGACTCAGAAGGGAGAACTGGTCGTTGAGATCGAGGATGAGTGGCCGGTGTCACAGTATAATAAAGGCAAGGGTTGTATGGAAATTGCATATTATGACGGGATGCTTTACTACAACACTCCGAAAGCTGTATGGAAATGGAACTTTGATAAGAATACAGAGCCGGAAAAAGTTTTTGAGTTAGAAGAAAATGTTTCGGGCAGTATCTGGTATTTGCATGTAGCGGACGGCAAAGTTTATTACGAGACGTCTCTTTACGAAAAGAATGAGAAAGAAAAAGCGGGAGTATGTAATTGATGTAAACTATCAGAAAGTGAAACACCCGATCGCTGTGACAAGTCCGGTAATGACAGTTGAACTGGGAGGAAATGCAAAAGAGGTATTCCTGCAGGGGGGCAGCTCCGGGAATCGTGACTTTTTAAAGCGAACAACCCTGACATTTGTGACGTGGAAGAGGCGTACGCAGACAGATCGTGTAAGCTGATCCCGAAAAAGGCGGGTGAAGCGACTGTAACTGTGCATGCGACAGCTACAGATCACTATTTGGAAGGCTCGGTAGATGTAAAAATTATTGTCAAAGGTGATTCAAGCACAGAACAGAAGATCACGCTTCAGTATGAATCCGGTTCAAACGGTTCTTTAAGAGCGGTTAATGCGGCAACAGGAGAAAATTTATCAAATGGAGCGCAGATTCTTCCGAATACAGAAGTTCAATTTATGGCATCTCCGAACGAAGGTTATTCTGTGAAAAACTGGACGATTAACGGAGAAGTGTACAAAGAAAAACGGTCAGGTTTATACTGGTACTACTATGAAATATGCGATTACAGCTTCATCAGGCATTGTAAAAGTCGAGTTTGTAAAAAGATGAAGTTGAAGTTGTCAAAGGGGATGTAAACTTGAACGGAAAGGTTGAAATCGGCGATGTCCGTGAAGCCTTGAGAAGTATTTGTAAAAAAGACACAACTGACAGAAACGCAGAAACAGGCGGGAGATATAAACAAAAACGGAACTGTTGATATCGAAGACTTGAGAACAATCCTGAGAGTTGTTTGCGGAAAAGTAGAAAGCCTGTAAGTGATGTAAATAGTAAATCGATAAGAAAAGCGGATGGTGATTGAGCTGTCCGCTTTTTGTAATAGGGGGAAGAGACGGATATTTGAATTTAAAGTACAAAAAATCACCGTCCCCGCGGCTCTCAAGTCCGCAAAAACAGTGATTAGAATGCGCGATCAGGGGTTCGAACCCTGGACACCCTGATTAAGAGTCAGGTGCTCTACCAACTGAGCTAATCGCGCATGCAATAGTATGTTGTTTTACAACGCAAGAAAGATTATAATTTAAAATTTATGAAAAATCAACCCTTTTTAACAAAAAAATTCGATTTTCTTTTTTTTTTTTCTTTTATTTTCGTCTTTATTTTACCGATTTGTTTTTACTTTTCATCTTTTGTTAAAAAATAGTATTGTTTTTGTCTGTATTTGCGGTTGTCACCGGCTGTGTGTACATGAGAATAAAAAAGTTGTTTGTCAGGAGTGTTTGCGGGAACAGAAGTCTGAATTTAAGATTTTGTACACTTCATCAAAAGAATTTTTTGATAATAAGAAGTTTTCGGTTAAGTCTCGGATGACAGTAGCATATTTCACAGAGACGGTATTTTTGATGTTTTCGTTTCATATAAACTCCTTTTAACGGAACGGATTGAGCGGACAGCTTAAATAAGCGAGGCCGGAAGCGTCTCATACATCTTTCTATATTATATGAAAAAACAGGGAGAGGTTCGTTGGAAGCGTCTCACCCTGCTTTTTATAGCATATCCGTGCTGCCGCCGTTATTTTCTCATTGCGATCAGTTTATTGATCGGGTTTCCTTTGAAGAAAATTTTTCTTCATATTCTGTCATAATATTTTTCTTTGTTTAGCTCTTTGTTGTGATGCAGATCGTATGTAAAAAGCCTGAAGCGTCCATCCGGCTTCCTTTACCTGTTCCAGAGAAAAGTCAAAAAGAGGGGTGTTGTCCGTTTTGAACTCCACAAGTCCTTGCGGTGGGAGGACTTTTTCATAACGGGATAAAAACTCTGTTGATGTAAGACGGCGTTTTGCATGACGTGATTTTGGCCATGGGTCGGAAAAATTCAGGTAAATGCGGTCGACTTCTGATTCGGCAAATACTTCCGGCAGTTCTCTTGCATCCATGCAGACAAAGCGGATATTCGGCAAATCTGAAAATTCTTCGGTGTCAAATTTTTCTACTGCCCGAAGCAGGACGCTGGAATATCGTTCGATTCCGATAAAGTTGATATTAGGATAGGTTTTTGCCATATTTAATAAGAAGCGTCCTTTTCCCATTCCGATCTCGATCCGTATCGGACGGTCGTTTCGAAAACCGAAGTCCAGTTTCCGCGGAACTCTTTCGGATTCTTGATTACAGTAAAATGTGCCTGAAGAGTATCGTCGGCGCGGGGAATATTTCTAAGTCTCATATGTGTCTCCTTGTATTTTGGTCGTTATACTAGATTGTATCATAATATGCAGCATATGTCAGGTCAAAGATTTGCGGATGTTTGAGAATCGTTCCTGTTTAGGCAGAGGATAACATGGACGGATGTTAAGGGAATGTTAAAGGGAGCGCATTTTTTGGAAGATGTGGCTTGCATTTTGGAGGAAAAGGTGTATCATAGGGATATATTATTGCTGACAGGAGGCTTTTTATGGACGCTATTTTGGATAAATTGACGGAAATTGAAAATGCAGCGTCTGCGATTGTTCGTCATGCAGAAGAGCAAAAAGACGTACTTGGACAGGAATTTGATGAAAAACGGAAAAAAAAATTTGACGAGGACTTAGAAAATAAAACGAAAGCACGCCTTGAGAAAATCCGGGAACAGTTGGAAAAAGAACAGTCGAGAGTTCTTAACAGCAGCAGCGGCGCAAGTGAGGATACGATCTGCAGCCTCCGGAAAGAATATGAAGAGAAGCATACAGAATATGCGCATGAGATATTGAGACGGATCACAGAGGTGTAACTTATGGGAAATTTACTTAAGTACAGCGGGATTGTGACAAAGATCCGGGCAATGGAGGCGAAGCTTTTGACGCCGGAGCAGTTTGCGGATATAGCAAATTTACGAAGTGTTCCGGATATTGCGGACTATCTGCGGAAAAATACGGCGTATGCGGAAGTGCTTGACACTTTAACGGAAGATCAGATCCATCGAGGAAACATAGAGAAGGTGCTTGTGCAGTCGCTTTATCACGATTACACAAAGATTTACCGTTTCTGCGGGCAGAGTCAGAGAGAATTTATGAAGCTGATCATGAAAGGATACGAGATCGAGCTGATCAATTACTGTCTGCGGATCGTCATCAATCATTATAAGAAACCGTTTGATCTTAATTATAAAAGTGCGTTTTTGACCGGTATTCGCAAATATCTATCGGAAAGCTGATCACAGCCAGAACGACAGATGAGCTTGTGGAAAATCTAAAAGAAACGGAGTATTACGCTCCGTTGAAAAAAAATAAAAGATACCGATAATGTGACTCTTTATGATTACAATCTGGCGTTGGATCTTTATTATTATACATCTACATGGAAAGAGCAGAAGAAGATTTTGAAAAAAAGTCGGATCTTGAGCTGTTTATGAGAGATCGTGGGTCAAAGATCGATCTTTTGAATATTCAGTGGATCTACAGGGCGAAAAAAGTATTACAATATGAAGCCGGCGGATATCTATCTGATGCTGATTCCGATAAACTATAAATTGTCAACAGAATTAGTGAAAGATATGGTGGAGGCTCCGGGAGTCGAGGAGTTTGAAAATGTCGTAATAAGAACAACTTATGCCCGGCATTATAATTTCAAACAAAATTTGACAATGGAGCAGATGTATGCGGACTGTCTGCATCATCTGTACACGGCAGACCGGCGAAAGAATCCGTATTCGGTCTCCGCGATCAACACCTATCTCTTCTTAAAAGAAGAAGAATTGAAAAAGCTGACAACCGTTATGGAATGCGTCCGGTACGGACTGAATCGGGAGAAACGGCAGCATACATTGGAGGTAGAACCCGATGATCGTAAAGATGAAATTTATTAATATATCAGGTCCGCGAAATGATATCGACCGTGTTACCGATCAGTATCTTTCGCGGTATGAGACTCAGCTTGAGTCTGCGCTGTCGGAACTTAAGACAGTAGATAACTTAAGACCTTTTGTGGAGCTGAACCCCTACAGGGAAGTGTTAAGTAAGGCAAATGAATTTGTCGGATATCTTCCGAATGCAGAAACAGTAGAGCCGGATACGAAACTCGGTCTTGACGATATGTTTGAGCTTGTACGCAAGGCGGATGAAGATTATCGTACACTTCAGGAAAAAAAGGAAAAGCTTAAGCAGAAAATTGAAGAATACAGGGCGAAACAGCAGATCGTAGCGCCGTTTCGACCGTTGGAATGCGATCTTCACCGTGTGCTTCATTATCGATATATCACTTATCGTTTCGGCCGTATCGCAGTGGAATTTTATCATAAGATGCAAAAATATCTTATGGATGATCTAAAAAGCAATCTTCGTAGAAGGAGAGCGGGATGAAAGTTATGTTTATGGAGTATATTTCGTTTCGCAGGCGGAGACACAGAAAGTTGACGCGGTATTCCGGTCGCTGCATTTTGAAAGAATCGAGTTGAAGGATGAATTTGAAGGAACTCCCGATACGGCATACCGGGTACTCGAAAACGAGATTGCCCGTGTCAATTTAGAAATTGAAGATCTGGATAAACAGGCAGGAGAGATGCTGGCGGACCGCGCTCCGCAGTTAGTTGCGGCAAGGGACAGGCTGGAAGAACTGTCCAATAACTTCGATGTGAGAAAACTTGCGGCCAGAATGGAAGATAAACAGGAAGATTACTATATTCTGTGCGGATGGATGGCGGAAGATGATGTAGATAAATTCGTTGAGGAAGTAAAGGAAGACGATAAAGTATTCGTCGTTGTGGAAGACGATCATGACGCATATTTCGGAGAACCGCCGACAAAGCTGGAAAATCCGAAATTATTCAAACCATTTGAAATGTTCGTCAGTATGTATGGACTCCCGGCACATAACGAGATGGATCCGACGATGTTTGTCGGTCTGACGTACTCATTTATCTTTGGAGTGATGTTCGGAGATGTCGGGCAGGGACTGCTTTTGATGATCGGCGGAGGATTGGTCTATAAGTTTAAGAAAGCGCCGCTTGCGGGATTATTGCGACGGCAGGTGTTTTTTCCACGATCTTCGGATTTCTGTTTGGAAGTATTTTTCGGATTTGAAGACGTTCTTCCGGCGCTGTGGATACGGCCGATCGATCATATGACGACTTTGCCGTTTCTCGGAAAGCTGAATACGGTGTTTATTGTTGCGGTGGCGTTCGGTATGTTTCTGATCATGGTTGCGATGGTGCTTCACATTATCAATGCGGTACGAGGGAAAAATATGGAAAGCGCATGGTTTGATCCGAACGGTGCGGCAGGACTTGTATTTTATCTTGCGGTCGTAGTGACAGTCGTTCTCTTTATGACGGGAAATCCGCTTCCGGGCGGAATCGTTATGGCGATCATGTTCGGAATCCCGCTTTTGCTCATCTTTTTCAGAGAACCCCTTACGAGGATGCTTCAGAAGCGGGCGGATAAGATGGAGACAGGAAAGGCAATGTTTGTTGTGCAGGGATTTTTTGAACTCTTTGAAACATTGCTCAGTTACTTCTCTAATACGATTTCCTTTATCCGTATCGGAGCGTTTGCGGTGAGTCATGCCGCGATCATGGAAGTTGTGCTGCAGTTGGCGGGAGCAGAGAGCGGAAGTCCGAACTGGGCAGGCGTGATCTTCGGAAACCTGTTCGTTTGCGGATTCGAAGGTCTGATCGTCGGAATCCAGGTGCTGCGTCTGGAATATTACGAACTGTTCAGCCGTTTTTATAAAGGCAGCGGTCATGCATTTGATCCGTATGCAAAAAAGAAAGACAAAGAAAAAAACAGCCGAAAATAGATTTCTTAAAATTCATCATATCATAGGAGGAACTTACAATGACAATGGGAACAAAAATCGTTTTTATCATCACGCTGATCGTGAGCATTATCGTACCGTTTGGGTATTATCTTCTTGGGGAAAAGAGCAGAAAACGTTATAAAAGAGCAATAGGAACGAATGCTTTCTTCTTTTTCGGAGCGTTTGCGATTGCATCGATCATGCTTCTTGGCGGACCGAATGTACAGGCTGCGGAAGCTGTGACTGCCGATGCGGGATTCGCAACAGGCATGGGATATCTTGCGGCTGCGATCGTTACGGGACTTTCCTGTATCGGCGGCGGAATTGCGGTTGCCAGCGCAGCCAGCGCAGCGTTAGGTGCGATCAGTGAAGATTCAAGCGTACTCGGAAAATCTCTTATTTTTTGTAGGTCTTGCAGAAGGAGTGTGTCTTTATGGTTTGATCATTTCCTTCATGATTTTAGGAAACCTGTAATAAAGATACATGCGGACGGCGCGGCGGGAGCAGCGTAAACGGTAAGGCAGAAAGGAAAAGGATCTGAAGTTATGAAGATGTATCTGATCAGCGACAATGTTGACACATATACCGGGATGCGTCTGGCAGGAGTAGACGGCATTGTCGTTCATGAACAAGATGAACTAAAGCAGGCGTTGGAACGTGTTCTTGAAGACAAAAGTATAGGAATTGTACTTTTGACAGAGAAATTCGGCAGGGAGTTTCCGGCGATCATCGATACATTCCGATTGGAACGTAAGATGCCGCTTCTTGTGGAAATTCCGGACCGGCACGGAACGGGACGAAAAAAAGATTTTATCACATCTTATATAACGGAAGCGATCGGATTGAAATTATAAGGCGGAGATATTCATTCCGACGAATGAAGAATACAGCGGACAAAGCAGTGATAGAGCAGAAAATAAATCAGGCAAATGAAGCAGATAAATCGTAGAAAAGGGAGGGCTTTCGGTTGACTCTTGAAGAAAAAAACTCACATATATGCAGACTGTGTCTATGGAGCAGGCGCGCGCAGAAGGAAATGCGATCATAGATGCGCACAGAGAAGCGCTGGAAAAAATATTCAGCGACCATAAGTCAGAGATGATGCGGCAGGCGGAAACGCGCATAAAAGCAGAGACGACAAATGCAAAACGGACAGTAAGTCAGGCATTGGCAAAGTCTCAGCTGGAGATTAAACGAAGCCAGGGAAAAGTCTGAGCAGGAGCTGAAAGACAAAGTGTTTGAAGAAGCGATGCAGCTTGTGAACGATTATATGAAAACAAAAGCATACGACGACTTTCTTGTTAAGTGTATCCGAAAGGCAGAGCGGTTTTTGCAGGCGATGACCCGGTCGTTATTTATATTAATCCGTCCGATGAAAAAAACGTACGGAGCTGGAAAAAGAAACCGGGGCGAAGCTTACGGTGAGTGCGGAAGATTTTATCGGCGGGGTGCGCGCGGTAATCCGTTCGCGTAATATTTTGATGGACCATTCGTTTAAAAACGCAGATCCAGGACGAATATGACAAATTTTTGTTTTTAGGAGGTGACGGAATTGCTTAACACAGGAACGATTTATGGAATTAACGGACCTGTCATCTACCTGAAAGGAAATACAGGATTTCGTATGTCGGAAATGGTTTATGTCGGAAAACAAAAATTAGTAGGCGAAGTGATCGCTCTTGATAAAGACAGGACGACGATCCAGGTGTATGAAGAAACGACAGGACTTAGACCGGGAGAGGAAGTTGTCGCAAAAGCGGAAATGCGGTTTCGGTAACGCTTGCGCCGGGAATCCTGAATAATATATTTGACGGAATCGAGCGTCCGCTTGAGAGAATTGCAGAGACAGGCGGCGCGTTTATTACAAGAGGAGTCAGCGTGGATTCGCTTGACAGAGAGAAAAAATGGAAGACTCACATCGTCGTTGAAAAAAGGTCAGTACCTTCATGGCGGAGATATTATAGCGGAAGTGCCGGAGACACATGCGATCCTTCACAAATGTATGATTCCTCCGGATGTGGAAGGAACGGTAAAAGAGGTTGTAAAAGACGGAGAGTATACGATCGATGAAACTCTCGTTATATTAGAACTTCCGGATGGCGGTGAAAAAGAAGCTGACTATGACACAGCGGTGGCCGATCCGTGTGCCCCGCCCGACACATCACCGATTTCCGGCGTCTGTTCCGCTTGTGACCGGACAGCGTATCATCGATACGATGTTTCCGATCGCAAAGGGAGGAACTGCTGCGATTCCGGGAGGATTCGGAACCGGAAAGACAATGACTCAGCATCAGATCGCCAAATGGGCGGATGCGGATATTATTATTTACATCGGATGCGGCGAGCGTGGACATGAGATGACGCAGGTTCTGGAAGAGTTCGGTGAATTGACAGACCCGCGGACAGGCAATCCGCTTATGGACAGAACAACGCTTATCGCAAATACGTCAAACATGCCGGTGGCTGCCCGTGAGGCAAGTATTTATACAGGACTTACGCTGGCGGAATATTACCGGGATATGGGATACGATGTGGCGATCATGGCAGATTCTACGTCCAGATGGGCCGAGGCACTGAGGGAACTTTCGGGACGTTTGGAAGAGATGCCGGCAGAAGAAGGATTTCCGGCTTATCTGGCATCAAGATTGTCGGCGTTTTACGAGAGAGCCGGAATGATGCACAATCTGAACGGAACAGACGGATCGGTTACGATCATCGGAGCGGTATCGCCTCAGGGCGGTGATTTTTCCGAGCCGGTCACACAGAATACGAAACGTTTTGTGCGCTGTTTTTGGGGACTGGATAAAAGTCTTGCGTATTCGAGACATTTTCCGGCAATTCATTGGCTCACAAGTTACAGCGAATATCTGAACGATTTAAGCCATTGGTATCAGGATAATGTATCCCCACAGTTTGTTGATTATAGAAATAGGTTAATGGCGCTTCTGAATCAGGAGAGCAGCCTGTTGGAGATCGTAAAATTGATCGGAAGCGACGTTCTGCCGGATGATCAGAAGCTTGTACTTGAGATTGCCCGCGTGATCCGTTTGGGATTTTACAGCAGAACGCATTTCATAAAGACGATACATGTGTCTCAATGGAAAAACAGTTTTTGATGATAGACACAATTTTATATCTTTATAAACAGGCAAGGACGCTTGTGACGATGGGGCATCCTATGTCTGTGCTGAAGGCGGAAAATATTTTCGACCGTGTAATCTCGATCAAATATGATGTGCCGAACGACAGATTGGAAATGTTTGCTCAATATCATCGTGATATCGACGCGTTTTATCAGAATGTTTTGGAAAAGAATGCATAAGGAGAACCGAAGATCATGTCAATCGAATATTTAGGATTAAGCAGCATCAACGGCCCGCTGATCGCGCTGGAGGGCGTACAGGATGCATTTTTCGACGAGATCGTGGAATTCGTCGTAGACGGTACGCAGAGAAAGATCGGCCGTATCGTAGAAATATATGAAGATAAAGCCGTTATTCAGGTATTTGAAGGCTCTGAAAAAATATGTCCCTGAAAAATACGCATACAAACCTGACAGGCCATCCGATGGAGATCGCGCTTTCGCCGGATATACTTGGCAGAACGTTTAACGGGATCGGAAACCGATCGACGGACTTGGACCGATTGCTTCTACGTTAAGAAGAGACGTGAATGGATCTCCTCTCAATCCTGTGAAGAGAGAGTATCCTCGAAATTATATCAGAACAGGAATTTCTGCGATCGACGGACTGACGACGCTGATCCGCGGACAGAAACTGCCGATCTTTTCGGGAAATGGTCTGCCCCATGACCAACTGGCGGCGCAGATTGTAAAAACAGGCGTCTCTGGGAGAAAATTCAGATGAAAAGTTCGCGATCGTATTTGCGGCAATGGGTGTAAAGCATGATGTGGCGGATTTCTTCCGCAATACGTTCGAGGAGAGCGGGGTTGCGGATCACGTAGCCATGTTTTTTGAATCTGGCGAACGATCCTGTTGTGGAACGTCTTATCACGCCGAAAGTGGCATTGACGGCGGCGGAATATCTGGCGTTTGAACAGAATATGCATATTCTTGTAATCTTGACTGATATGACATCCTTGCAGAAGCGATGCGTGAAGTTTCTTCGTCAAAAGGTGAGATTCCGAGCCGAAAAGGTTATCCGGGATACTTGTACAGTGAACTTGCCACGATTTACGAAAGAGCGGGGATCGTACAGGGAGTGAACGGTTCTGTAACACAGCTTCCGATTCTTACGATGCCAAATGACGATATCACACATCCGATTCCCCGATCTGACGGGATATATTACAGAAGGGCAGATTGTACTTGACCGTCCCCTTAACGGACAGTCGATCTATCCGCCGATCAACATTCTTCCGTCATTGTCCCGTCTTATGAAAGACGGTATCGGCGAGGGATATACGAGAGAAGATCATCAGGATCTGGCAAATCAGTTGTTCTCCGCATATGCAAAAAGTCGGAGATGCCCGAAATCTGGCGTCTGTTATAGGTGAGGATGAATTGTCGCCTATTGATAAGAAGTATCTTGAGTTCGGAAAAAGAATTTGAAGAGAAATATATCGGGCAGGGAATGAATGAAAACCGTACAATGGAGGAGACGCTTGATCTCGGATGGAAACTGCTCGGACGTTTGCCGAGAGAAGAGCTTGACCGCGTTGATACGAAGATTCTTGATAAATATTATAAACCGTCTGAAGAAGAATAAGTTAGGGTGCAGAGAAACTGATCCTTTCAGAGTAAAAATAAAAGCGGGGAAGGAGGAGGCATATGGATCCGCGTACATTTCCGACAAAAAGGAAATCTTATGCTGGCGAAAAAATTCGCTTGCGTTGGCGAAGCAAGGTTATGATCTGATGGATAAAAAAAAAATATACTGATCAGAGAACTGATGGACCTGATCGATGAGGCACGGACGATCCAAGAAGAGATCGACACGACGTTCACTTATGCGTATGAATGTCTGCAAAGGGCGAACATCGAAAACGGAATCAGCAATGTTGAGATGCTTGCATATACAGTTCCGATCGAAAATTCGATCACGATCCAGACACGAAGTATTATGGGGACAGAGATTCCTCATGTAAAATATATGCCTGATGCCGGAAAGCCAACGTATTCATTTAGTACGACCCGTGAATCGATCGATAAGGCGAGAGAAGCATTCCGCAAGGTAAAAGATCTGACGGTGAAATTGTCTATGGTAGAAAATGCGGCGTACCGCCTTGCGGGAAATATCAAAAAGACGCAGAAGAGGGCAAATGCATTGCAGAATATCACGATTCCGATGTATACATCACTTGTATATACGATCACGAATGCTTTGGAAGAAAAAGAGCGTGAAGAATTTACCCGTTTGAAAGTAATTAAACGAATGAAAACAAAGAAACAAGGCGGCTGAGAAACCTTACTGATCTTTTTGGTATGCCCGTTTGAATATATTTTACGCATGCCGGAATGAAAGGTGCAGGAAAGAGGAAGGAATCACAATGAGCAATGAGGAACAAAAGTCAATAACACCGGGCATTTACTTGTGGCTGATTGCAGTGAATATTTATATCAGCATGTTTGCGTTTGGCGGAGGTTATGTTGTTGTTCCTCTTGTACGCCGAAGTTTTGTTGAAAAAGAAAAAGATATTTACAGAAGATGAGCTGATGGAGATGTCCGCTGTGGCGCAGTCAAGTCCGGGGGCGATCGCGGTGAATCTGGCGGCGTTGTCGGGGTATAAGGCGGCGGGAACGGCAGGGGGGCGGTGATTAGCTGTGCGGCTTCTGTAATTCCGCCGCTTGTGATTCTCGGAATCATTTCAGGATTTTATGATTTATTTATTGCAAATAAAATTGTTGCCGCTGTTTTTAAAAGGAATGCAATCCGGAGTTGCGGCTTTGATCGTCAGTGTTGTAGCAGATATGTGCACTGTGATATTGAAAGAAAAATCATTTTTCTTTTTTCCCTTATTCCGATCGCCTTTATAGCAAATTTTATTTTTGATGTAAATGTGGCGCTGATTCTGGCAGTATGCTGCGGGCTTTGTATCCTTCGGGTTTACGTAAGAAGCGGAGGTCACAAATGGAAATTCTTTTTAAAATTATTTTTGACATTTTTGAAGATCGGCCTTGTCAGTATCGGAGGCGGGTATGCGGTAATCCCTTCGATCCATGAAGAAGTTGTAGTAAAAGCGGGATGGATCGGAGAAAAAGTATTTGCGGATATTATTACGATATCTCAGATGACGCCCGGTCCTCTGGCAGTGAATACATCTACGTTTGTCGGCTTGCAGATCGCAGGTGCGGCAGGCGCGGTTGTGGCAACAGTCGGATGCGTTTTTTGCGGAGTTGCGATTTCATTGACTCTGTATCGTTTTTTCAGAAGCATAAAGAGTCAGTCTATATTTTTGAGACGCTTAACGGATTGAAAGCAGCTTCTCTGGGATTGATCGTATCAGCCGCGGCAACGATCATATTGCTTTCTTTTTTCGGAACAGGAGATCCGGATTTAAAAACAATGAAAGAATCGCTTGATATCGGCGCGGTAGCTATTTTCGGAGGAGTGTTGTTTTTGTCGCGGAAGCGGAAGATCAACCCGATCATGCTGATGCTCGTAAGCGGAGCGGCAGGTATAATTTTATACATGTAACTGTAAAAGTAAAAAAAGTAAAGAAGGCGGTCTTGAATAGAAAAGCGGCAAAGGGTCTGATAAGGAAAGATCAGAAACAGAGGAAAGAGGTTTATGAGAGAAAAGAAAAATAAGAATGATAATGTAAATGACGTAAATGGCAAAAGAGATAATAAGAAAGCGGCCGGAAAATTTAAAATTGGACAACAGCTCTTAGCATGGAGCTAAGGGAACATAAAAGTTCGGCTATAGTGTATTTTACATTGAGGGCGCTTGTGATCATTATGCTCGTGCTCCAACTTTTGAATCGGAATTATGAAAATGTATTTTTGTGTATACTTACGCTTCTTTTGCTTGTGATTCCGAGTTTGGCACAGATTACATTTAAAGTGGAACTGCCGACAGCATTGGAGATTATCATTCTTGTATTTATTTTTTCGGCAGAGATACTCGGCGAGATCAGTGAATTTTATCTTTGTATTTCCGTTCTGGGATACAGTGTTACATACATTGAACGGTTTTCTTGCGGCGGCGATCGGATTTTCGCTTGTTGATCTGCTTCACTGTCGCCGCTTTTTACGGCAATCGTAGCGTTTTGTTTTTCGATGACGATCGGAGTTGTGTGGGAGTTTTTTGAGTTTGGGATGGATATGATCATGGAACTCGATATGCAGAAAGATACGGTTATCCATACGATTCGATCTGTTATGCTTGATCGGGCGGACATAATGTGCCGTATGCGATACAAAACATAACAGATGTTGCGGTGAACGGACAATCTCTTGGATTGGGAGGATATCTTGATATCGGACTGCTTGATACGATGCAGGATTTGATCGTTAATTTTATCGGCGCGGCTGTATTTTCCGTACTTGGATTTTTCTATGTGAAAAGCAGGAAAAGGAAAGGTGGCAGGAAGCTTTATACCGAGAAGAAAAGCGCATGACAGAGACTTTTTGAGAATTGCAGAGAGTCTTCGGAAGTGGAGCAAGATATACAGGAGAAATCGCAGAAAGTGCCGAAAGGCAGTGCAAAAAACGGAGACAGATGACAGAAAGAAGAAAAAGGTATATGAAACAGGCGTCATAAGCGGCGCTTGGGAGACGGCAGTCGGTACAATAGATGTGGTTTATAAACATTATCACAGAAACAAGTCTATTTTTGACAATGTTTGTTAAAAAAATAGACATAAAGATTGTGGAAAGCGACAAAATATATTGCAAAAAACAGCGGGTGCATTGTATATAATTTTTGATAATTTACAGAAAAAGAATATTGTTAAAAAAGAGAGATGAAAATTGAATAAATTTTCATCTTTTTTTATGTTATGAGGTGGCAAAATGAAAGAAAAAAACGGATTTTTTGCCAAAACAGAAAATAAAGTGGAAATATTGACAAAAATATTCTTCGGGTGTAATGTTTTACTCGACCTTTAGGGAAGCCGGAAATACAGAAAAAAACGGCTTGTACCGAAAAGGTCGGACCTAAGAGATGAAGATATAACAGGGGTTCGATGGGGAACGGTTCTCGATGGAAAAAGCTCTTTTTATACCCAAAACGAACGGAAGCCTGTAATAAAAAAAAGCAAAGAAAAAGGAGGGAGCAATACGGGAAATCTGACAGAAACATTGATGGAGGAACTGAATTGTAAAACGGTTTTGAAACTTCCTGTTTTAGGAGGAATTTCGGAATCGGTTGTTGTCACTTGGATCATTATGGCAGTTTTGGTTCTTTTATCCATTATATTAGTAAGAAACCTTAAGGTTGAAAATCCCGGAAAGGTACAGCTTGCATTGGAGTCAATGATCGGTTGGGCGCAGGATTTCTTTGAAGGAATTATCGGAAAAGAAAAATAAAGCTTATGTGCCGTATCTTATCACGGTACTTCTTTATCTGGCAGTGTCGAATACGATCGGATTGTTAGGTTTTAAACCGCCGACAAAAAGACTTGAATGTGACTGCGGCGCTGGCGATCATGAGTATGTGCGTGATTGAATTTTCGGGAATTCATAAAAAACGGAGTAGTCCACTGGATGAAACATTTTGCAAAGCCGGTTCCGGTTGTGGCGCCGATTACGATATTGGAAATTGTGATCCGCCCATTGTCGCTTTGTATGCGGCTTTTCGGAAATATGCTGGCGGGATTTGTAGTGCTGGAACTTTTTGAAATATTTTGTGCCGCTTATTTGCCCGATCCCCGTAAGTTTCTATTTCGATATTTTTGACGGTCTGATTCAGGCATATGTATTTGTATTTCTGACCGCGTTATTTATGACGGAGGAAATGGAATAGAATCAAAAGATAAACAGCCGGGCTGTTTCAAATGATGGAAACGATTAAGAATAAAAAACAATCAATAAAAAACAATCAAACAGATTAAAAAATTAAAGGAGAACAAAAAAACATGGAAGCAATTATAGCAATCGGAGCAGCAGTAGCAGTATTAACAGGTATTGGAGCAGGAGTGGGAATTGGTATCGCAACAGGAAAAGCGGCAGAAGCGATCGCAAGACAGCCGG
>VOFF01000165.1_pt1 | contig 23214 bp, 40 predicted proteins | sample 5384061 | NCBI WGS metagenome assembly VOFF01 (sample SAMN12384725, study PRJNA508395) | human gut metagenome | isolation source: healthy gut E | host: Homo sapiens
GCCGTCATAATTATCCAGGTAAGCCTTCAGAACATGAATTCCCAGGAAGCCAGTTGCACCTGTGATCATAATGTCTCCCATCTGTTCTTTGGTTATCCGGTCCACATTCTCTTCCGCATTTCCGCTGATCACGCTCTGGATCCGGTTATAATTGTAATCCGAGAATTCCTTTCCACTTTGTGCATTATCAAATGCAGCACTGTCATCAACCACGGCTGCCAGCTCACGGATCGTAGGGTATTTAAAAATATCTGCATACACGATCGATATATTCTTTGACAGACACATAACAGCAACCTTGGATGCAGTAAGGGAAGATCCGCCCAGCTCAAAGAAGTTGTCCTCAATCCCTACTCTTTCAATTCCCAGTGCTTTTTTCAAATATCTCACAAAGTTCCCTTTGCACCGGTAACCGGCTCTACATAGCCGGTATTCTTTGTCGCGATCTCTGGTAACGGAAGTGCTTTTTATCAATCTTACCGCCCGGTGTCACAGGCATTTCCTCAATGCTGACAAAGAAAGACGGCATCATATAATCAGGCAGTAACGGCTCCAGGAATGTCTTAAGCTGTTCATCCGGGATACTTTCGCCGGTATAATAAGCTGCGATATATTTATTGCCGCCTTTTTCAATGACTGTAACCGCCGTATTCTTCACCTGTCCATGCTTCAGCATGGCACCCTCGATCTCGCCAAGTTCCACTCGGTATCCTCTGATCTTTACCTGCGAATCAATTCTTCCGATGTACTCGATATTACCGTCGCCTTTCATGCGGACCATATCACCGGTTCTGTACAGGCGTCTGTCATCGTCACATACCGAAAACGGATTTTCCACAAATACGGATGCCGTCTTTTCCGGAAGGTTATGATATCCTCTTGCGATCTGACGTCCGGCATGGCAAAGCTCCCCGGATGCTCCTACCGGAAGTCTGTGCAGCTCACTGTCCACGATATAACTGCGGACATTCCGCTGGGATTTTCCGATCGGTATATTATCATACTGCCTGTCAACCCGGAATTCTGTTGAAGATACGGTATCTTCTGTCGGACCATAGCCATTGATCATCTGATAGGTCCGGCTCCTGTAGTGTTTAAATTTCTCTCCTCCAAGTGTAACAAACTTAAGATACGGGGCATCGTCCAGTAATTCTGTAACCAGCTCACCCATCTGTGTCGGGAATGTTGCGGTCGTGATCTTTTTCATCTTTTATAAACCGACCGACGGCAACTGCATCTTTTTTCGTATGTCCTCAGGCAGAATGTACAGCACTGCCCCTGCCGTAAGCGGCGCAAACAAATCTAATACCGATGCATCAAAGCAGAAACTTGCAAATTCCGCAACAACATCATCCAGCGTCGTATTTCTTGACATTCTGACATATTCGATCAGATTCAGTAAGTTTCTGTGTTCGATCATAACACCCTTCGGTTTGCCCGTAGAACCAGATGTATAAATCATATATGCAAGATTATCCTGTTCCGGAGCTGTAAGTGCAACGGAAAGCTCGAAATCTTCTGCCCGATCAGCCACATCATTCAGGCTGATGACATTTTTTGTCATAGAACTCTACAAGCTCCCGGTACCGATCCATCACAAGCAGGTTATCTGCTTGTGAATCGTTCAGCATATATTCGATCCTGCTCTGCGGATACTCCGGATCCAGCGGAACATAGGCACCGCCGGCCTTCATCACACCTACATATGCTGCTGAAAATTCTTTGGTTCTTCCGCATAAAATACCTGCGGTTTTTTCCCTTCCAAATCCGTTTTCCGTAAGCTTCTGAGCAATATAATCAGACATTCTGTCCAACTCTCTGTAAGTAATCTCACCAGCTCCGTCTCTTACCGCCGGCCTGTCCGGATATTTTTCAGCCGCTTCTCTGAACAGATCTACGAAGGTCTTTCCGGCATGTTCCGGATCATCTGACATCTCTGTCTCTTCCTCAAACATCAGCCGGATATCTGACGGGTCATATTCTCTTAAGATTCCTCCGGCAGTCATCTCAAAATTGTCGGCAAGGTATTCTATCGTTTCCTCATAATACATATCGCCTCTGTATTCAATTTCGAAGACAAATCTGTTTCTTTCAATTGATATACTGATGGAAACCGGTGCTTTTGCCATATTTAACCGGATCGGCTCTTCCTGCGCATATTCGCCCCCCGATCGTATCAAATGCAAAGTTATCTCCCTGATATACAACCATGGCATCTGCTTTTATGTCAAACGCATGGCTGATCTGAAAACGGATATATGTCATTGTTCATCGAATTGATCAGCTGCTTTTGAATCTCTGCCAGACAGTCTTTTTGTAGTTCCTGAAAAATCACAGTAAACCGGAAGTGTCTTCACAAGCATGCCAACGGTGCCAGATAATCTGGAATCATTTCTTCCGTGGTAAATCGTTGTAAAGACTGCTTCTTTTCTGAAATTATATTTTCCAAGTGTAATACCAAAGGCAGTAATGAAAAAATACATTTTCTGTAATTCCATACTTTTTACAGAAATCCTTTACCTGTTGTACAGAGATCTCTCCACACTCCCTGTGATAAACTTCCGCAGTCGCTGCCGGTCCGTTTTTATCCGGATAAAAGCTCAGACTTCCACTGGTTTTTCCGAATACAGATCTGTAGTAACTTTCTGCGTTCTTATAAGCATCACCACTTAACGCTTCCCTGTTATCAAGTGCAAGATCATAAGAGGTATAAGTCTCCTGTTCCAGCTTTTCTCCGCTGTAAACCCGGTTGATATCATTCAATATGATTGCAAGAGAAGTGCCATCAGCAATGATATGATGAAGGTCAAGGAACAGATAATTTCCCTCACAGGTCCGGTATATCTCAAACCGGAACAACTGCTCGTTAAACAGCATATACGGACGGACCAGCGTCTCCCTGTTCATTCCGTTTATGATCTGTGTTTTGCAGCTCAGACTATCTTCCCGCTTTTGAAGGACCTCTCCCTCTTCATTCATAAAGAGACGTACTTTCAGATACGGATGTGCATCAACAGTATGGTCAATTGCTGCCGCAAGCCTGTCCAGATCCACCTTTTTTATCCAGCTTCAGAAGATATGGGATATTGTAGATGGTGGATCCCATATTCGCCGTACATTCGATAAAGATACCTCTCCTGCGTATTCGTAAGCGGATAATTCTCCTGTACTTCTCTTTTGGTTCCCTTTCCGGCAGTTTTCACAAAACTCTCCAGCATCTGGATCGTCGGATGATCTTTGATATCCGACGTCTTTATTACAATATCAAATGCTTTCGAGATAAGTATATTGAGTTTGATCGCACTGATGGACGTCAGTCCTGCATCGTAAATGTCCGTTGTAATACCAAATTCTGTATGGCCAAGCACTTCTGCAATACAGTCATATAATGTCTGCTGCATCTCATTTTCCGGTGCAATGATCTCCGCAGCTTTTTCTCCGGTACCGGAAGTGCTTTTTGTTCACTTTCTGATTCTGATTCAACGGAATTTTGTCGATCTGCATAGTAACAGCCGGCACCATATAAGCAGGCTTTGTTTCTTTAATAAAATCATTCAACCGACTGACATCTATTTTGCTGTCAGATACCACATATGCCGCAATATATTTTCCTCCACCAGGCTCATCAAATGCTGTCACTGTTGCATCCTTGATATCCGGATATTGTCTTATGACTCCTTCGACTTCAGAAAGTTCGATCCTGAAACCTCTGATCTTAACCTGGGAATCCTTTCTGCCAATGATCTGGATATTTCCATCCGGAAGAAATCTTGCCACATCACCTGAATGATACATCACTTCGTATCCTTCAGCAGCACCAAACAGATTCTTTGTATAGACCTCGGCAGTTTTTTCCGGCTTGTTAAGATATCCTCTGGAAACCTGCCAGCCTGATATCATCAGTTCCCCACAGGCACCATATGGCAGCAGATGTCCAAACTGATCCACGATATATACTTTGACATTATCAAGCGGCTTTCCGATCGGAATGTTCGGATAATATGCATCCACTTCAAATACGGTTGTAAAGATCGTACATTCCGTAGGACCATATCCATTGATCAGCTTATAGTTCTCCGGCGGATCGCAAGGAACCAGTTTCTCTCCTCCTACAGAAAGATATCTCAGGCTCTTACAATCCATCTCCAGCGCAAACTGCCTTCCCACCTGAGTAGTTATAAAGGAATGCGTGATGCCATTTTCCTCAAAAGTATCTCTGAAGCCCTATAAAATCAAGACGGAGTTCTTCCGGAATGATATGAAGTTCCGCACCATTTGCTATCGTTCCGTAAATATCCATCATGCACGCATCAAAACCAAACGACGCATATGCCGCTACTTTAGAATCAAACTCTATATCATAATATCTTTTAAACCAGTGACAGAAAGCAGTAATATTTCCATATTCCAGCATACAGCCCTTTGGCACACCTGTGGAACCGGAAGTATACAAAAGGATAAACAGATCATGCAGCTGCGGCTTTCCAAGCGTAACCTCCCGGTTTTCTTCAAGGCTCATAATCTCATCTGTAAATAATACGGGTCCCTGGTATCCTTCCACTAACGACAGCAGTTCTCTGTCTGCGATCAGAAGTTTCGCAACGGAATCTTCCAGCATGTACATCAGGCGGTCTTTTGGATATGTCGGATCAGCGGCTGATACGCTGCGCCGGCTTTTTATCACACCCATCGGTGCGATTGCCATATACTCACAGCGCGGGATCAGAATGGACACGACATCTTCCCTTCCAATTCCCATAGATGCAATGTATCTTCCAAGTCTGTCACTGATATCATCCAGTTCTTTATACGTATACGTCTTGTCTTTGTATACAACAGCTGTATGATCCGGTATCTTCCGTACCATCTCATCAAACATATCCGAAACCGTTTCGGTTCTGTCATATGCATGGTCCGTATGATTAAATTCCGTGATCTTATTCACCGCATTCAGCGAAACCACAGAAACGTCCGAAACATATCTTGCTTTCAACACAGAATGCATTGCCGCTTCATATGCCTCAAGGATTCCATCAATAAATGCTTCGCTGTACATGTCACTGCGGTATTCGGCGGTAAGTACATATTCGTTATTATAATCTCTCACCTGTATCAGCACCGGCATCTTAGCCATATCCAGAGACAGATCCCTGCCTCTTGCAATCGTATCACCGATCGGATAATCATCACTTAATTCTGCCTGATATGCAAAATACAAGATCTGAATGGAAGTCCATATCTCGCACAGATATCTGAAAATGGGAAAGATATCATTCGCCATGGAGATGACAGCATCTGTTCTGAAAGTCCTGTCATATAGGCCTGTACGGTGGTTTCGGGTCGAATTGCAATAAACAGGAAGGGTTTTTACAAGCATGCAGACTGTGTTTTCAAGCCTGGAATCTCAATTCCTTCAAAAATACTGTCATAATATTTCTCAGCTTTTTTTTTGTATTTGCCCTCTTTCATCTGCTGTTCTTCGTCAAGAGCCGCATCAAATCCGGTATAGGACTTTTTTCCAGTTTTTCACCCATATAGGCCTTATTGATATCCTCGAAAAAATGATATCATAAGAGTTGCCGTCAGCAATAATATGGTGGAAATCAGTAAAGAGGTATTTCTTATCTTCTGTCACATAAATTGCCACACGAAGGAGACGTCCCTTTTCCAGCTTAAACGGACGTACAAGGTTCCTTCTGGCTGGCAAATTTCTCATTTGTGGTCTCGATCACTTCCGGCGCAAATGTCTCATTTCCAGGGCGCTGTACCATCTCCCCATTATCATCAAGATATACCTGTGTGAGCAGGTAGGAATGGGCACTTACCATTCTGGCAATTGCATCGGATAATTTCCGGGTATCCACTGTTGGATCCAGTTCAAAAAGGAAGGGGATATTGTATACCGTACTCTCCAGGATTTTTGCTGCACTCTGCAAAAATACCCTTCTGGGAGCCGGTAAGAGGGTAAACCTCTCTCTTTTCGTAGGTTCTGAGCTTCGGTGCCAGCATCACATATTTTTCCAGCTTCTCCACCGTATTGTTTTCGTGGATATCGCTTGTTTTTACGGTAACACCAAATTCCTCTGAGATCAGGACACAGAGCTTCATTGCACTGATGGAGGAAAGGCCGGCCTTATAAAAGCTGGTGTCGATTCCGAAGAAGTCGTTTTCTACTACTTTTGCCACAATGTCAAAAATCTTCTTCTGCATTGGAGTTTCCGGCTCTTTCAGATTTCTGGGCTGCGCCACCGGCTTGGGCAGTGCTTTTTATCAATTTTGCCATTCTGTGTCACAGGCATCTTTTCCAGTTGGACAAAAACCTCAGGAACCATATAATGAGCCAGGGACTCTGATGCATAAGCGGTAAGCGCTTCAACATTGATCTGGCGGCCTGCCATAAAGTAGCAGCAAAGATATTTATTATCCACCGGTACTGTAATACTGGTGATGATTCCTTCGAAGCTGTTAACAACCTCCTCGATCTCACCAAGCTCGATTCTGAGACCGCGAAGCTTGATCTGATTGTCAATTCTTCCGAAAAAATTCGATCTCGCCATCTGGAGTGATCTTTGCAAGATCTCCTGTTTTATAGGCTCTTTCGCCGTTGAGAGTGATGAAAACTTCTGCTGTTTTCTCCGGCAGATTGATATAGCCCCGACCTACACCAAGACCTGCAATTACAAGCTCTCCGGTCTCTCCGTCCGGAAGGATCCTGTTCTCTTTGTCAACCACATAAACCTGAACATTGCCGTTTGGCTCTCCGATGGTAATATTTCTGCTGTCCGTAATCACCTTCATGGTACAGCTGATGGTAGTTTCCGTAGGTCCATAACCATTCATAATGTAAGCATCCGGGTTTACTGCGTGAATCTTGTCAAAAAGTGCAGGCGGGAATGCTTCTGCTCCTACGTCAAATACCTTGATCTGGGCAGCTGCTTCCTGAAGCTGGGGCAGATCGATCATATTGGAAAGATAGGTAGGAGTTGTGGTCATAATATCCACTTTATTTTTTACAATTAAATCTCCAAGCATAATGGGATTCAGGATCTCTTCATCGCTTGCGATCACTGCGGTCATTCCATTGGTGAGAGGGAGAAATTCCTCCAGAACAGACACATCAAAGGTCATGGCTGCCATGGAAAGAGAAACCGATCCCCTGCTGACATAACCATAAGTTTCCGCATTTTTCGGATCCGGATTTACAAAATTGGCAAGGTTGATATGTTCGATCATAACACCTTTTGGTTTTCCCAGTGGAACCGGAGGTGTAAATACAGTAGCAAAGATCATGTTCCTTAATCCTGGTATCCGGGTTTCCGGCATTTGAATTTTCCAGCAGTTCTTCAAGCAGAAGCACCTTACAGGAAAGCTTGGAAAACAGCTCCTGGCGCTCCTTCGCGATCTCCTTTGTGGTGATAATAAAGGGAACTCCTGCATCTTCAAAAATGAACTGCACACGGTCATCGGGATAATCCGGGGCTGCAACAGCAAATGCGCCACCAGCCTTCAAAATACCCTGACGGACTGCGTAAAAGTCACAGCAGCGCTCCAGTACCACACCTACGATTTTTTCACAGCCAACGCCTTTTTCAATAAGAGAATTTGCAATTCTGTTTGCCCTTTCGTTCAGCTGTGCGTAGGTAAAGCTTTCTCTTGCTGGAAGCTACAGCACATTTGTCAGGATGAAGCCGCACCTGCTCTTCAAACAGCTTTGTCACAGGCTGAAATTCAAAAACAAAATTGCTCTTTTCGTTAATGTCAGACATTTCCTGCACCTCCTAAAATGATATTATTGTATTATTCATATCAATTGCGCGGATATAATCCATTGATTTTGAAATCTTTTTCACCAGCTCAATTCCATGGATATCAAACTCCTCATGGTCATAGCTGTATTCCAGCGGATTAAAATTCACTCCGTTGTCTCTTATCCTTAACTGGCAAATGTCATCCTCCAGGCAAAGATTGATGTCGATCCAGTTGGAAGTTTTTCCACCAAATTTAATGATATTCACAGTCATTTCTTCTGCACACACGGCAGCAAGATTGGATCTGTTTCCGGATACACCGTTTTCCTTGCAGAACTCCAGGATTTTTCTGTTAACCGCGCCAGCTTCTTCCATGGTGCTCTTAATGGAAAAATCAAGATTGATTCCGGATTTTGGTCCGGAACAATATAGAATTTTTGTGTTTGATCTTTCGGAAAATCCAGGCTGCGATCAAGGTTATGATCTCTGTGGCAACAAATGCAACACCAATTCCATTTGTACCGATTCCATCAATCTGTTTCCAGATAGAAATTCCTATGAATGTTGCCGGCAGGACAACCACTGCATTTTCCAGAAGTGTAACAAAACTTGCAATCGCAGTCTCTTCAATGGATTCATAATAGCTCGTTATAAATTTATTCCAGAGCAGCAGAACGTTATCACAGACTGTAAATACTGCCATTCCATCTTCCCCGATCATATGCATGATGATCGTATTAAGCCCGAATGCTTTCACAAAATTAGCTGCCATGAAAATAAGCATCGGAACACCGGTAACAACCGCTTCTTTAATAATCCGGATCTCTCCCGCTTTCAACCGGACAAACCGGAGGGTTCCGCTTATCAGAACGTATGTAACATACAAAAACTACCATCGCAAACAGAAATCCGAGTACGGTTGATAAAGACGCACCTGTAATGCCAAGTGGCGTAAATCTTAAGAATATATAATCAAGAATAAGATTGATTACATTCGCCAGTATCAGATAGAGTGATGCAAGTTCCGGATGATTTTCCACACCAAGATAATTTACCATCAAAAGACCGATTCCGATCACCGGAGCACCCAGCATACTGATACGGATATAATCTCTTGTATAATCAGTCAGCATACCTCCGCCATGTACAAGAAATCTGGCAATCGGACCGGCAGTCGGAAACGCACAGAATACAAACAGAATGCCCACCATGAGTGTCACAAAAAAAAAGTAACGGAAAATAATTTTTTTGATGCACCTTCTTTGTCCCGTTTCCCAAGCATATTTCCCACTGCTATGGATCCGCCAATTCCAAGACAGTAGCCGGTAAGCTGAACGATCGTTTCAACCGGGAGACTCATCGTTACTGCCGACATCGCCTCCACCCCGATCAGGTTACTTACAAATATCGTATCTACGATATTTCCCAGCTGAAGCGCCAGAGACATCATAATTCCAGGAATGACATATTTGTTTAGTTTTGTATTCAGTAATCTGTTGTTTCTCATGTCTGTCATTTCACTTTCTTTTTTGATAAATATGTTTTGCTTTTTACAGCATTCTCAACGAAACTTTCACACTAACTATTGTATAATAGCGAAGTCAGCCGGTCAACAAATATAGCCAACGAATATACAAAAACGATCAGACATGTCATTTGGAACATCCGACCGTTTTTTGTAATATTCTCATATTTTATTTTTCATTGTGTATTTCTTTGATGATATTTTCTACTTTCAAAATATCAATTTCCAACATTTCAGCAATTTGTTCTACCGAAAGATTTTTTCTAATTTCTTTTTGATTAGCTTTTCAAGCATCTCCTTTTCGCCTTCCTGCTTCAACAATATCCGTTCTTCCCATGTCTGCATATACTTCACCTCTGTCCTTTCACTTGCTTTGAGCTGACAAATCCTTCTATGCATCTCTTGAATCCGTTCACTTTTACATACTTCTGACACTTCATCCGTACTGTGTTCCATATACTTCAAAAGCTCTATCAGCTCCAGTGATACCAATTCCGGATGTTTTCCCCTGGTATTCAGGAATATTCTTGTTGCGCCATCATCCAGCTTTAGCTCCGGAACTTCCTCACATCTCATATGAAACGTATAACGGTATAATCCATATCCAAACAAGTCAAATGGCATAATCAGCACAATCAAAACTTCATTCAATAAATTGAAATCAATAACTCCCCGGCGGTAACAGTTTACTGTCGATGATTCCCTGATACAGCCGGCTTCTTTTCGGAAGATTATGTGTATTCTCTTTTTTGTGCCTCCGCTTCATATATCACATCATCTTCATCTATAGCATAGACATCTAACCGGATTTGTCGATTATCCGTAGATGTTCTCTGTTCTTTTTCCGTCTGCGGCGGATGTTTCAGATTCGTATTCTGGCTCAATATGATATCCAGCATCGTCTTTACATTTTCTGGGTCATCCATCGCTTCATCGAACAAAAATTTGTCCAGCAAGTTTAATTCTTTCAATGGTTTTTCTTTGGTTCATAAGCAGTTCTCCTCTCTTGTACAGATTCAATTCCTGTAAAGAAGAACTGTTTATCTTTATGGATATCATAGCATATATTTTATATATATACCAGTATATATGAACAACTTCTTTTTTATCAGGCATGTATTTATCTGTTTCCTGTGTTTTTTTCATTTGGATTCATGCCCGATTATCTGGGCTTGAAGTAAATGAATTGGTAAATATAGATACGTTGCAGATATTAGAATTCATCTGCGTGTTGGTAGAATAACATGCCTGCTTTTTTATTATCAATATGTAATTTAGAAATGCTCAATTTTTGTGAATCTTTTACAACTCTTTCATTTTCTCAAGAATCTCCTGATAAAATGCCTCCTGATCCCCACTGTTCTTCAGATCTTCCAGTATCACACCATCTTTCAACAGGATCAGCCGGCTGCAATAGCTTGCCATCTGCGGATCATGTGTGACCATAATAATCGTCTTTCCCATATGTTCATTAATGTCCTTCAATGCATCAATCACAATCTTTCCGGACTTGGAATCGAGGTTTCCGGTCGGCTCATCCGCGAGGATCAGATCTGGATTATTGATCAGCGCACGACAGATTGCAACTCTCTGTTTTTCTCCGCCGGACACTTCATATGGCTGCTTCTCGAGAAGGTGTGATAATCTTATAACACTTATCAACCGGTGCCTTGTCCAACACCATCGGCAGCATGATGTTCTCCTTTACAGACAGACTATTTAACAGATAAAAATCCTGAAACACAAATCCAATCTCTCTTCTTCGTATATCCGCCAGTTCATCACTCCATAATTCTGACGCATCCTTTCCCGTAAAGAAAATCTTCCCGGAAGTCGGTTTGTCGATCAAGCCAAGCACTTTTAAAAGTGTTGTCTTACCGCAGCCTGATTTTCCCATGATCCCGACAAATTCCTGTTCTTCAATGGTAAAATCCAGCCCTTTTAAAACTTTAATTTCTTCTTCATCCTGTCTGTTAGAATAGACCATTTTATAATTCCGGACAAGGTTCTCCACTTTCATAACTTCCCGTTTATTCATCTTTTTCCTTCCACCTTTCGAATGATAAATCTTCCTAATATCCATGCAAATCCCCACTGTACTGCCAGATACATAAGCCATATCCAGACAGCATGTTTCAGCCATGCAATTCTGACGGCATGCGTATACATCCGAGCATGAAACGTTGCTGCTGTAAAGATACTGGTCACGACTATCGTTATCAGCTCCGGCAGCCAGTAAAAGTAATACAGTTCTCTTTTCAGGAGTGATACTCGTTCTTTCTTTCGCATTCCCATACATTTCAAAAAAGTCAGCTCTTGCTTTCTTATCACTCATTTCTGATAACGATTTAATATACATCAGGAAAAGGCCGGAGATGGTCATTGTAAGCAATACAAATGTATTTATGATCAGTTTCATCGTATATTCTGTCTTCAGATCATTGACTGCCGTCTTTTTTTTTGAATACCAGCAATGTACTTCGAAATCGTACTGCGCTTCATATGTATGATTCTTTTCCAGCTTTTTCATTTTCTTTTCAATTGCTTTCTGGTATTTTGGGTCTGCCTGGATCAGTACAAGCTTCGTCGGACCCTGCTTAATTGTGACACCATCTATTCGCAAGGCCTTTTCTTCTATCTTGTCTCCGGTTAATATGTTCGTGTATTTCCACATTCCCTGTGCTTTCTTGAAATATGCATCCGAGAATACAACGATATTTTCCAGTTTTCCCTGACGGAAACATCCAATCAGACTTCCAATTTCTTCCCCTTCTATTGTTCTTTTCGGATATGCTTTGCTTGGCGAATATAAGGTATAATATTCACACGGAAGACCGATATGCAAAAATGGTTTCTTCTTTCCAAATGTCCAATCCACCGGCTGTGCCTTCACGGAGCGATCCTGTTGGTGCACCAGATATACCTTCTTTCCATTTCGATCAAGATGCATTGCTTCTTCCTTATACGATGGATCTACATATTTTTTCAATTGTTTGTATGTCGATTCAGAAATCCCGATCTGTTGTCCCTGCGGTCTTTTTCCTTGTTGCACGCCTTCGTTTTGTTCTGTCTTATCTGCATTTGCCACACGCACCATCGGATATTCTATGATTTTTGCCTGATAACCGTTCTTATCCTATCAAAAATCGCATCATCTCCATCATCTGCAATACAGACAAAATCATACGGATACAGACTTTCCGGCTTCTCTGCAATCGTTACCGAAACTACCTGAAACAGAAAGTAAAACACTGCGCATACGTTCAATATTGTAAGTGCCAGCACATACCTTGCAGTTGTCTTTGATTTATAATACAAATGATTCCGGTTCAGCATCTGTGGCAGATATGCCGGTGTCTTTTTGCACGTCTCAAATATCCGGCTCCGACAAAACGAATCAGTAAAAATATACCCGCAAAGAATGCAAAGAGCAGATACATACTTTCATGATTTCTCAACTGCCGGTATTCGTATATAGCGATCATACAGATTATGATTCCGGCTGTTATGAATAACTTTGTCCTCCTCTGCGGCATAGGTTCTTTTGCAATGTTTCTGATCGATGCCCTGACCAGATTGAAATCCGATACGATATCCCTGGTCGCCATCAATGCAATTATATACACTGCCACACCACCAACGTACCTTTCACATAAGTAAGCCACGTCACCTTTGACAGAACAATTCCTTTTGCCAGCATTGAGAAAATCACTTTCCGGAACAGAAACATGATCATATTTCCCAATAGACCGCCGGCAATCAGCGAACACAAAAAAGCGACTACGATCTCTATCCCAATAATCGTATACAACGCTTTTTTCGAATTCCCAGCGTCACGAATACACTGTAATTCTGCGTCCATTTTTTCATGTAAAATACGAGAACAAACACCATCAAAAGATGGCACATACCGCCATCGGAAGCATTGCATTCAGCAATATCCTTCCAAGTCCTTCACCCAGCAGGAAATTCTCTGCCCGGTGAGCCTTCGCCATCATCTGATATATTCCAAGTCCTGCAAAGGAGAATGCAGAAACGATTACACCACAGAACAGCAGGAGGCCGTAATCTTTCCAGTCATATTTAAAATTGTGCCAGACCATCTGATAAAAAGTTTGGTATAATTCCCCGGAAAATATAATCTCCTGCGCTCTTCTTCTTTTTCTTCCCGTTCCTTTTCCGCAAATATTTCTGCTGATTCCTTGGCATCTTTCCATACATCAAGCATTTTTCTGATCAGCACTTCTGCCATAACAAATATCATGATGATTGCAGGAATCAGAATCGTTTTTGTTGAATTATCCGCAAGCATTCCAAATCCGGATTCATTCACCACAATATATACACCTAGAACAACTAACGCAGCGATATTCAGATAATATTCCTTATGCAGCCACTGCGTCACTATATGTAATACAATCACGATCTGAAATACAATAAGCAGTATTAACTGTATCCGGATTATCGTAATATTCCCATCCCAGACAGACACTGCCATCTCCGAAAGTGCTTTTTATTCCTTTTGCTTTGATTCGGAAATATGCTGCATATATACTGTAATTTTTCCCTTTCAAAACCACCCACGGAAGCTGAATAAAAAATCAAAAATCATACCGTACATAATTGTCGATTTTCTTTGTTTCTTTCATATTCACCTGCCTCCTATCCGTAAATAGTAATCACAACCTCAAACCGATCCTCCTGGCTTTTGCACTGAAACATTCCATTGTATTGTTCTACAATATCCCGGATATTTTTCATTCCATAACCATGTAACACTCCATCCTTTTTTTGATACAAAATTTTCATCTGTCTGTATTCCCGTATTTTTAGCCGCATTTACAATCTCGATGTATAAGAGCTGATTCTTCTTTTTCATTTTTTATATGTATCCAGCGTTCTCCTTCTTTGATCTGCTCACACGCTTCCAACGCATTATCCAAAAGATTTCCAAAAAGTGAAATGATCTCTCTGTCAGAAAACGGAAGCGTTGTGAATACTTCCGTGCTGATCTGCATCTGCGTCTTTTTGCTTCTCTGCCTCCTTCTCTTTCTGGTTAAGAATCATATCCAGCATATGGTTTCCTGTCCAGATCTGATAATTGTAATCCAACATGTCCCGGCTGAGTTCGTTCAGATATTCTTCCAATCCCTTCCAGTCCTGTTCCTGCGTATATTTCTTTAATGCAAGCAAATGATTCTTCATATCATGAACAATCTTCCGGCTCTTTAACATTTCCCTATATTGTTCTTCCATCGCCTTTACTTTCATCTGGAGCATCTTCTTATCCTGCTCTTCCAGTTCAGCTCTGTGCTGTTCTGTCTCAACGTCCCATGCTTCTGCCTGAATATCAAGAAATATCCAGATTCCTATGACAGCCAGAAACAGCATCATATAACAAAACATCGGCATAGAATAAAATTCTGCAAATCCGGTAGATGCTATAGCCATAAAGATGTAAAAATGCTGCAAGATAAGTAATCCAAACAAATACATGATAATTTGTTGATTGATTCCCGTTTTTTATGCACTGGTATAATTCATACAATTCTATACTCTGAAGCAAAATCAGGAATATTAACATCAGTAAAAATATAAACGCAACTACCTGTAAATGTTTCCATTTCCACATATGCTGTTTTAAAAATGTATGATTATACATCTTGATGTAATCATTTTCCTGAAAGGTCTTAATTACATACATGTGAATCGTATTCCATTTTCTATTTATGCGCATCCACGGGAAGAAACAGTACACTTGCAATAAAATCCCCATAAAAGTATCTACTTTTTCTCTTTTTTGTCCATCCATTCATTTTATCGGTCTCCATCTTATTTTCACGTGAAATCTTTATAGTTATTGTACCATGCCTTTTCTTCTTCCGCCTTATAATGGCCATGAATAGCGGGATTTTCTGACCATGAAATTTTAAAAATATGGATCTACCGTGGTAATTACACACAGAAAAACCGCATGTTTTCTTTCATCCCCTGCTATAAGAAGAACGGTCAGACATGTCTTGATAAACATATCTGACCGTTCTTATAATATCGCCATGCATTAGTATAAAACCACTCCCCTAGAACCTACCACTGTATTTCTTTCATAATATTCTCTACTTCTGAAACATCGACCTCTAACATTGCCGAAATTTGCTCTGCAGAATTTTTTTTGCCATCTTCTTTTCAATTAAACTTTTCAAAAGTGCTTTTTCACCTTCTATTCTTCCCTCAGTAATTCCTTCCTGTTTTATCATAATCCGTTCTTCCCATGTCTGCATATACTTCACCTCTGTCTTTTCACTTGCTTTGATCTGACAAACTCGTCTATGCATCTCTTGAATCCGCTTACTTTTACACTCCCCTGATACTTCATCCGTACTACGTTCCATATACTTCAACAATTCTATCAATTCTGGTGACACTAGCTCGGGATGTTTGCCCCTGGTATTCAGAAGTATGATATCCAACATCGTCTTTACATTTTCCGGATCATCCATCGCTTCATCGAACAGAAATTTATCCAGCAAGTTTAATTCTTTTAATGATTTTCTTTGGTTCATAAGCAGTTCTCCTCTCTTGTACAGATATAATACCTGCAAAGAAGAACTGTTTAGCTTTATTCATATGATAACACAGAATTTATATATATACCAGTATATACCGTTATCTTCTTTTATCAGACATGTATTTATCTGTTTTTTATGATTTTCATCTTGGATTCTTACCCGATTGTTTGGGTTTGAAATAAATGAATTGGTAAATATAGATGCGTTGCAGATATTAGAATTCATCTGCGTGTTGATAGGATAACATGCTCTATTCGTGCTTTCAATATATATTTTAGAAATGCTCAATTTTTGTAAATCTTCTACAAATTATCCCCGGGCAATTTTACTCCACAGACATATATTATATTGTAGACACATATATGAAAGGAAGGTTAAAAATATGGCTCAATTTACGAACCAGGCACAACTCCGTTACGGAAATTCTGTTACTAATTCAAATATTGCCGTCGGTGAGATTCTCGAAGTATTGTCAATCTCGAAAACTGCAGTAAAAAATACCTATCATCCGGGAGGTACCGTCACCTATATTATAAGTATTATTAACTCCGGTACCGCTCCGATTACAGGACTTACACTCACAGATGACCTTGGTGCGTATGCATTTTCTACTACTTCACTGACACCGTTAACGTATCTGGATAACACGGTAAAATACTATACAAACGGAACGTTACAGGCTGCACCTGCTGTAACCGCAGGTCCTCCGCTTGTCTTCTCTGGATTAACTGTTCCCGCAAATGGCAATCTGACACTGGTCTATGAAACAGCTGTAAATCAATACGCTCCTCTCACCAATGAATCATTCATTACCAACACGGTTACTGCAAGTGGAGACGGCATTACTTCTATCACCGCTAAGGAAACGGTAAATGCAGAAGCCTTGCCGCTCTTAGGTATCACAAAATCTATCAGTCCGGTACCTGTTACTGAAAACGGAAGCCTGACCTACACGTTCCTGATTCAGAATGAAGGAAACGTTCCTGCAAATGAAGCCACGGCCGTAATCGTTACCGATACGTTTAATCCAATACTTTCTAATCTGACTGTCACCTTTAATGGAAGCACATGGACAGAAGGTGAAGACTACACTTATGATAAAACTACCGGTACTTTTTGCTACCGGTGCCGGAAAAGTTACTGTTCCTGCAGCAACATTTACCGTCAACGAGACTACCGGTGAATGGAGTTCTAATCCGGGATTCAGCACTCTGACAATTACCGGAACAGTATAACCATAAAGAAATGGCAGAAGAGACCATCCGAATAATGTCAGATGGTCTCTCTCGTTGCGATTATTTTCCGATTTAATCCTCTGTATCATATTGTTCCTCAATGATATGTTTCACCTCTGAAACATCCATATCCAATACATCTGCAATTTCCTCAATGGACATCTTATGATTCATTTTTCTGAGCAATTCTCTTTTTTTTTCTTTTTGTCTTTCCAGCAATTTTTTCTTCCCATGCCTGCATATACTTCACCTCTGTTTTTTCACTTGCTTTAATCCGACAAACTCGTCTATGCATCTTTAATCCGTTCACTTTTACACTGTTCTGACACTTCATCTGTACTGTGTTCCATATACTTCAAAAGTTCTATCAGTTCTGATGATACCAGCTCTGGATGTTTACCCTTGGTGTTCAGGAATATCCTTGTTGCACCATCATCCAGCTTTAGTTCCGGAACTTCCTCACATCTCATCTGAAATGTATAACGATATAAGCCGTATCCGAACAAATCAAATGGCGTAATCATCACAATCAAAACTTCATTCAATAAATTGAAATCAACAACTCCAGGCGGCAGCAGTTTACTGTCAATGATTCCCTGATACAGACGACTCCTTTTCGGAAGATTATGTGTATTCTCTTTTTGTGCCTCCACTTCATATATCACATCATCTTCATCTATAGCATAGACATCCAGCCGGATCTGCCGATTATCCGTAGATGTTCTCTGTTCTTTTTTCAGTCTGTGGTGACTGTTTCAGATTTGTATTCAGACTCTATCTTTTTGAATATCATAGCATATATTTTTTATACATACCAGTATATATAGACATTTTCTTTTTATCGGGCAAGTATTTATCTGTTTCGTGGTTTTCATTTTGGATTCTTACTCGATCATCTGAGCTTGAAATAAATGAATGGTAAATATAGATACAATGCAGATGGTAGAATTCATCTGCGTGTCGATAGAATAACATGCCTGATTTCTGTTTTCAATATTCCTTTTAGAAATACTGATTTTTGTGAACTTTCTACAACTTTTTCATTCTACATTTCTCCAATATTCCATGATCCGTGTCTTCACATCCTGAATAGTCTCTGCCCCTGCCTGAATCTTAATCCCGTCTTCTAGATAGACTGCATCCGTTGTGATCCTGTCTACATGATCGATATTGATAATATGACTTCTTCCGACAAACACAAAAAGACGGATTTTTCAGATCTTCAAAAAGTCTGATGCAGCGCCAGACGTTCTTTTTGTATGCGCCATTTACCATTACAAATTCAACATACTTCTGCCCTTTGACCTTGCGGATACAGATAATGTCTTTATGATATAATTTTCTCTGGTCCGTCACCCCACCGATCCAGAAGAAATTCTGGCTCTCTTTTTGCTTTTCCTGATAAATTTTCTGTAATACTGCCGGCAAACGTTCTTTCATATCTCTTTTTTCAAAATATACTGATATGCCTCGAGGACATAACTATCCACTGCAAATTCGGCGTACGATGTCAGGAATACCAGGCAGATATCTTTTTGTTCTGCCTTTAAAATTCTTCCCAGATCGATCCCGCTTTTCCCCGGAAGATCAATATCTGAGATAACTACATCGTAATGCTTCTTAACTTCCAGAAATTCTTCCGCCGTTTTATATATTTCCGTGATTACATCCTGCGCCTGCAATTTTTTCGAATTCCCGGCTGATAAGCTCAGCCACTTCTTTCCTTGTATGTTCTTCATCTTCTATCATTGCTATCTGAATCATTTATGCATTTTCTCCGTATTTATTCACATAATTATTGCATTCATTGTACCACGATTGTTATAAATATTGTTATAACTGGCCATGAATTCCGGGATTGAATGGCTTGAAAAAATGAATTACTTACCAAAAAGGCAGATGTTTTGACACAAAAGAACTGCTATTTTACGATATTCACTTTACTCCTAAAAACAGCAGTTCTTTTTTTTCATTTATTTATAATATTTTTCAACCGTTCCATCTATTCCGCTTTATTCAGTCCCATGTCCTCACTCGCTTTTTGTCACAGGAACTTCCACCATCACAGAGTTGTCATCAATCTCTACCGAATATGTCTTATGGATCAGGCAGTTCACCGGATCTTCTGTTGCAACAACTACTGCAAGTCTGTGTCCTGGCTCTACGGTATATCTTGTCGTATTGAGATATACACTGTAATCGTGATATTCGCCTTTTTTAAGCTCGATACTGTTTCTGTGCTGTCTCCGGCGCATAACCTGCTTCAGGATTACACAGATCTGCAAATGCACGTGTGATCACGCGGTATTTTTTATGTACGGTATTAAATTCTGCCTCATCAAATGCCGGAAGATCTCCACCATTAATGATTCCGCCTTCTTTTTACTGTCGTGACCGGAACAATATTTCTTTCCGGATCTACAGTCTGGATACTGTCGAATTCTTCGTCACATACATCACAGAGAAGCACTGCAATCTCTACATCATCCATTTTACCGGATACTTTGGAATTACCAAGCTGCATGGTCAGTGTATCCACATCGTTTCTGTTTTCCGGATCGAAATCTGTTTCGATATTTCCATCTTTTAATGCTGCCTTTAAGTTCAGGCATACCGTTCCCTGTACAGTCACGGCTTTTTCAAATGGATCTGTCACATAGCGCTGAGCCATATTTGTAGACTTCAGTGCCATCACATCATCGAAGTTTTTCTGCACTGACACCGGCTTTTTCCCAGTCTGTATCAATCACTGTCTTACTCTCTTCTTTTTTGAAGTAAGCTTTATGGTATGCTCTGTTTTCCATGCACTTTCTGTTTCCCATTTTTTCTGGTCATAGTTCGTCTGAGCAAGTACTTCCGGCATCTTTTCGGCACTGTTTTCTACTCCATACAGATAATGGGATATCCATTCATTTACAATGTCATCATAGAATTTTCCATCGATCAGGATTCCGTAATTCTTATTTCGCCATGGTCGGTGTGATATGTGGACCCTGATGAAGGATCAGTTTCACTGTCTGCCCTGCCTGTTCGAATGCGGTATGCATCATTTCGAACTGTTTTGTAGATACATTTTCATCATTGAATCCATGTACGATCAGTGCGCTGCACTTGATCTGGTCTGCATGCAGACGATAATTTCCGGCTCCCCAAAATTCCGGATCATAATCGAATCCACATTTTAACTGCTGAAGACTTAATTCATGATGGAATGCTGCAATATCATCCAACTGTTTCTCAGATAATGTCTCATCGTTATAACGGCTGGAACAGAAATATGCCAAGAAACTGTTCAGCATCTCTTTTCGGCCAGTAGCGCTGTGCACCCTGCATATTCTGTTGTGTATACCAGTCTGCGATACCTGCAACCGGAACGATTGTTTTCAGTCCTTCCACACCTGTCGTTGCAACTGCAAACGGCATGGTTCCGGCGTAAGATCTTCCGGTCATGGCCACATTTCCATTGGACCAGTCTGCCTTCGTCTGAATCTTTCCTTCACGATCTGCATAAGCCACTCTGTCAGCATGCAGCCATTCCACAACAAACTTAAACGCATCCCGCTCATATTCGGAGCCGACATAGTTAAATCCGTCTGAACCAAGTGCTCCGAATCCGGCACTTACAACCACTGCAAAGCCACGTACCAGATAATAATTAAAATTATCCAGATTCTCATATACCATGCTGTTATTATTTTCCTTTATCAGGATAATACCAGTCTGCCGAATCTGCCTTTAACGCAAGATCCATGGCACTGATCGTCCCTCCGGGATACGTGCAGGCACTTCTTTGTCAAGATCTGCAAAATCAAATTTTGCGGTATTCTTTGCTTTACACTTCTTTCATATGATCGTATCCGTCTGCCTGTACACCGGCACAATACGGACGTGCCTCATATAACGTTGCCGCCTTATAATTGCCTTCTACGGCACTTCTTGGAACCTGGATGAATGCTTTAACGAGATCTCTTTTTCCATCACCGTCCATGTCATAGTCAGATTCCACATATACACAGTATCTTACGATACTTGATGTCGCAGGATCATAGTTTTCTCCTGTCTTTCCGTCCGTGAATTTGAAAACAGGCTGTGCAAGTCCATTTTCGAATACCGGTACTTTACTGTAATTTCTTTTCTTCCATTGTAAAAACCTCTCTGATTCAATATTTTACCTGAGAGATATTATACCATGCATTTCGAAAAACCAGGCAATTTTTTCTTTCTATAATAGATTCAAAATCGTATCATACACTGACGTATTGTCTTTGATCACAATCGCCAGTTTTTCTTTTGCCTGATTCAGCTGATGAAAAAGAATCCTTACATCTGATTTCCTGTCTCTACACATTGTTGTACAAGTTGTCTCATAAATATCTTCACAAATCTCTCTCGTACGGAGATAACTGCCCTCATCATAATAATACCGTTCATCCATCACGACCGCCAAACGGTTCACATCCCTCACATCTGAATCCATAAGATATCCCCGTCTCGCATAGCCTTGTATCAAACATACTGCTTCTGTATCATCATTCGCATACACCACTTCAATATTAGGATAGCCCTTCTGCCCTTTTCTCCGCGACAGATCCAGCATGTTCTGAATAAATAAAGGAAGAAAGTTCTGCATTTGTACGGATACGGTTCGTCATATGAAAGCTCTGCACATCCGGCAGACCGGCAAGCCGCTGCGGTATTTCACGATCCAGTTCTTCAGGCGAGATCATGTCTTCCGTATCACTGGAGAAGATTATCGGAATCTGCTTTTTACATTCTTCTAATATCTTTAATTGCTCCACAGAAAGCAGATGTGCCTCATCCACCAGAATAGCACTGTATGGCTTTTAAGAATGTATCAAACGCTTCTTCCGCACACACATTTTCTGTCATCGTCTGCTTTGCTGCCTGAAGTGATAACTGACGATCCGACAGAAAATCAATCCGGCGCAGACGTTTATGTAAAATTCTCCAGTCCTCTCCTGATTCTCCGCAATGAATCATGCAGACTCTCTGACGTATCGACAGCTTCATCGCAAGATCATACAGAAGCAATGTCTTTCCCGTCCCCGGAAGTCCGCTGAACCAGTAATAGTCGGAATGTTTTGCACGGATTCCTTTCAGGATCTGTCGTTCGATATCTCTTTGCTGTGCCGTCAGAAAATATTCTTTCTGTAAAAAGCGTTCCGGCTCTCTGAGCGGTGAGATCAGATAGAGTTCTGCGCGGAACAGTTCTTCGATATTCCCGTTATAATCCGGACTTTCTCTTTTCAAAGCTCTGCATAATTCGTCCCAGTCTGCCTCTGCGATATGATCATGATTCGTCAGTCTTACCAGACGGTTCTGGCTGCTAATATAAGTATACGAATGAATCGTTCTTCCAAGCACCGACAGATAATAGCGGTTCTGCAAAAGCTGTCTGCGAATGGCCTCATCCGATACCACACCACTTTTTAACTCAATATTTACAATCTGGTCTTCCTTGATCTGAAGCAGATCAAATTCTTTTCCCAGTCTCGGAATCTGAAACGAATAAAAGAAACGAAGTGCATATACATCCTCCATGCAGGTTTCCAATTCGGCTGTCAGTGCTTTCATACTTTCCAGTTCCCATTCCCGCATTTTCAGAAAATAGTCTCTTCCGGATAACTGACGTTCCAGTTTTTGCAGCTGTTCGATATTCTGATTTCTTGTGATCGTATAAATGGATATGGATTTCATTTTTTAATCTTTAACCCTCTTAGATATTCTTTCTGCTCTGGCGTGATCCGGTAACTTTCGATAGCTTTCTGGATTGTCTTATTATGCGTCCAGACATCTAATTTTTGCTTTTCGATAAACGGGAGAATCTTATCATACTGCTTTGCAAGCGCCGTCGCAAAATACCATGCACGCATCATATTTACATAATATTCTTCCGAACGGATCTGTGCCACTTTCTCCGGGTACTCCATCGGAAATGCATCTTCCAAATAATAGCGCATCAGCATACTGATACCGAACCGGATGGTATATGCATGGTCGGATTCCATCCATCGGTATACTTCATCTATAAATCTATCCAGATGTTTCTTCACTACCTTGACCGCAAGCATATCGCAGGTCGCCCAGTTATCAATATACGGAAGAAAACGTTCCAG
>VOFF01000207.1_pt1 | contig 22307 bp, 25 predicted proteins | sample 5384061 | NCBI WGS metagenome assembly VOFF01 (sample SAMN12384725, study PRJNA508395) | human gut metagenome | isolation source: healthy gut E | host: Homo sapiens
GAAGCGTTCATCCGCTGGGTGGAGCAGCACACGGGAGGGGCAGAGTGAAGCGCAGTCTCTGGCCGACACGCGATTCTGCCCGCGACTACTTCCCGCTGCCAAAGGAAATCTTCTCGCTGGGTCTGAGCGCAGCGGAAATCGCGATCTACGCCTACCTGCTGTTTTGCGAGGATCGCCAGACGTTCAAGTGCTGGCCGAGCTATCGAAAAATCAGTGAAGCGGTTGGGTTGAGTCCGAACACGATTTGCAAACACATCCGGTTGCTCGAAGAACGCAGTCTGCTCATCAAAGAGCCGACGTTGGTCACAACGAAAGATGGAAAAACGCGCAATGGCAACCCGCTGTTCACAATCCGACCGATTCAGGCGGCACTCCAGCAGGACTATGACCGGCAAATGCAGAGACTAGATGAGGATGCCTGAATTATATCGCCACCCGCGACGGCGTGGGGCTTTTGGATGAAAACGCAGACAGCATTTATATGCGCTATATTGCCACACGGCCTCGCGCGGAAAAAGCACGGCGAACACGGCTTGTTTGGAGCCGAAGATGCTGTTGATCTGGAAAAGACGTTGGGCGAGTTGAAAGCGCATGAGGGCAACGTCTGGACGATTATTTACTCGCTGCGCCGCGAGGATGCCGCGCGTGGCTTCTGCGCCTCAAACGCGGGCGCTTCTGCGCTCCAAACAGGCAACTTTGCGGAAGCCATAAAAATTCCCACCGTCCAGCTTCGCTGGTATGCAGCATTTCCGACGAGGGTGAGCATCCGCATATCCACATGATGCTCTGGTCAGATGACCCGAAATACGGCTTTCTGCGCAAAGATAAACTGCTGCATTTGCAATCTGTGTTGACGAACATGATCTATGCGGACGAATTAAAAGAGGTCTATATTCAGAAAGATGTTGCCTACAAAGACGTGACCGGGGCGGCGCGGGAAACCATGCGCAGAATTGTTGACCAGCTAGAAACAGTTGAAAATCCGCTGGAATCGATTCGGCAAAGCTCAGGGAGCTTGCGCTGGAACTGCGCACAGTCAGCGGTAAAAAAACAGTATGGATATCTCAAAAAGCCACTCAAGGATATGGTGGATTCCATCGTGGATGAACTGGAAAAATGCCGGAGGTAGCGGCGTATTATTCCTGTCTGGAATGACCTGCGCGATACGCTGGAGGGCTACTATAAAAAATCGTCCCTTGTCAGCACAATTCGCTATCCCAGCAAAAGAGTTCCGTGCCATCAAGAACGCCATCATTCAGGAAGCGGAGCGTTTGCGGCTTCAACTCGAAGAATCTTCTGCACAGGCTTCTGCAAATCCGACGCTTGCAAGTGAAAATACTTCGTCTGTAGATTCTCACCATATGCAGCTTCCGCCCGAGTATCTTCTGAATTCAACAATCCGCCTGTTCCACCAGATGGGACAGATCTTCCGCGACAATGCCATGCCGCCCTGCAATCCAATGGGCATCCGTATGGATTCCAAGCGGCGAAAAAAGCTGATGCAAAAGCGGCTGGCGATGGGCCATAAGCAGGATGACCATGAGCAGACGCAGGGCTATGAACAAAGTCTGTAAATCCTGAATGTCTTGGGCGTGTAATACAAATGAGGATATGAGTTTACATAACTATTTCTAAGAGCGCAGTCAGAGCCACTTTGGGGATTTAGTGGCGCAAAACTGCGCCGCAGTAAACAAAGAATAAGCATTTTTACCGTGATGCCGAAGTCTGAGAAATGTCCGAAATTTTCAAAATTTGCTAGACTTTATTGATTTTCTGTGGTAGTTGTTTGTGTTACCAAAACGGAAAGGGGAACACAGATGGCAAAAAACGGGCAAATGGGGAGGGCAACATCCGTAAACGCAAAGACGGTCGCTGGGAAGGGGCGCACACGGCGGGCGTTGACCCGGAGACGGGAAACCAATCGCAAAGAGCGTCCTCGCGCGGACGCAGCGCGAATGCAAAGAGAAGCTGCAAAAGGCGATGGAAGAACTCGAAAAGATCGATGTGACGAAGCGGCGCGACTACACGGTGGGCAGTGGGCGCAGCTCTGGTATGAGAACTACGCAAAGCCATCCGTCCGCGCATCCACGGCGGCATATTACAAGAACTACATCGACCAGCATATCGTGCCGCGCATCGGGGGGACATCAAACTGACGGCGCTCACGACACTGCAAATCCAGAAATTTTACAATGAGACGAAGGCGCACGGCAGAGTGCAGCGGTACGAAAACATGGACGATCTGAGTCTCAGCAACAAGACGATTCGCGGACTGCACACGATGCTGCGGCAGTGCTTGGAGCAGGCAGTGACGGAGCGGCTGACGCACCCCCTATAATCCAGCGAATGGCTGTCGGTTACCGAAAAAAGAAAAGAAGAAAAATGCAGATCATCCCGCCGGAGAAAATTCGCGACTACTTGAAAGCGGCAGAAGAATGGGGCGTCCTGCCAATGTTCTATCTGGAACTCAGCACAGGACTGCGGCGCGGGGAACTGGTGGCGCTATTATGGAGTGACCTGAACTTGCAGACGAAAACGCTGACCGTGTCCAAATCCGTGTCGCGCGGCAAAGGCGAGCTTGTCGTGACAGAGCCGAAAACGGAGAATTCCGTCCGGGAGATTTATCTCAGCGATGAAGCAATTCGACTGCTGGTCGAAGATCGTAAGAATCACCCGTTCAGTCTATCTATTCCCATCGCCCAAGACCGGCGGGATGTATGGGGCCGGACTGCGTCGGGCGGATTCACAAGAAGCTGTTAGAAAAGGCTGGTATTGAGGAACACGTCAGATTCCATGACCTCAGACACACATTCTCAACGCTGGCAATCCAGAGCGGAATCGACCCGAAAAACGGTCGCGGAGATCCTCGGTCACGCTTCCGCGGAGTTTTCACTGGACGTGTACACCCATGTCACGGCGGGTATGAAAAAAAAGCCGCGCAGAAGATCAGCGGCTTCATGGCAGGCGTCGGATGACAGCAAAAATGAACAGAAAAGCACGCCACCTGCCGGAAAAAGCTCCGACAGGCGGCGAATTCTCTCTTCCGGCGCTTTCCGCTCCAAAATCCCGTTTGGGTCAGGTTTGGGTCAGACGAAAAAGTCACAGAATTCTCCATCGGAAAAAGTTCTGAAAACGCAGAAAAATCCGGCCGAAATCGCTAGATTTCAGCCGGATCTGGTCGGAGTGTCGGGATTCGAACCCGAGGCCTCTTGGTCCCGAACCAAGCGCGATACCAAACTTCGCCACACCCCGTCAGCTTGGATATTATACGTAGAAAACAGTGATTTGTCAAGAGGGATGCATGAAAATATTTTTTGGCGCATACGCTTGCCAGAGGAGGTGCGTGCGATGAAGGAAAACAGGGGTAAAAACGAAAGGCAAGCGGGAGCCGGGATCTCGCGGCTTTATCTGCTGCTGGCGATGCTGGCGCTTGTGTGGACGCTCAAGACCTGCGTACCGGCGGTTGACGCGGCGATCACGAAAATTGCCGGTGCGGCACAGAAAACAAAGACCGTACAGGCGTTTTCAGCACTGACGGAACGGCTGCGGGAAGGAGAGGCCGTGCAGGAGGCGCTGTCCGGCTCGTTTGAGATTCTGACCGGTGCCGGGGATTGAGCTCCGGCCAGGCTTTTTTATGTTTGCAATTGTCCTTGCGGCGCTTGACCGCAGCGGCTCGGTGCTGCCGATCCTCTGCGCGATGGCAGTACATGAACTGGCGCACATTGTCATGATGCTGGCCTGCGGCGGACAGGTGCGGCGACTGACGCTGCGGTTTGCAGATCTTCAGATCGCGGCGTCCGGCCTTGGCTACCGGCAGGAGCTGCTTTCGGCGCTGGCGGGACCGCTGGTCAATTTGATCTGCGGCGCAGCATTTTGTATGCAGCGGCCTTCCTTTGCCGCATACAGTCTGATGCTGGGGATCTATAATCTGCTGCCGGTCTGGCCGCTGGACGGCGGGCGGGTGCTCCGCTGCGCGCTGCTGGCGCGGCTGCCGATCACACAGGCGGAGCATATTTCGGAGATCGTCAGCTTCGCAGCCTGCGCGGTTCTGCTGCTGATCGGCGTGTTCCTGACTTTTTTTCAGGAAGTCAGGACTCTGGCCGCTTGGAACGGCGGCCTATCTGACCGTGCGCCTGCTGATGCTTGCAAGACGTACGGATGCGGTGCAGTGAACAGTGGGGAAACCGGCAAGCTTTTTGTTGCTTTTTCCGGCGCGAACAGGTACAATAGAGTGAATCACAAAAGAGAAGGAAGCTATTCATGACAGATCAGTTCCACAGGCTCCTCATGCGCGTCCAGAAGCCGGCACGCTATGTGGGCGGAGAATATAATCAGATCATCAAAGACAAAAAGGACGTCGATGTGCGCGTTGCGTTCTGTTTCCCGGACACCTATGAGATCGGTATGTCCAACATCGGTATGAGGATCCTCTATGGCGTGATGAACGAGATGTCCGGCGTCTGGTGCGAGCGCGTTTTTGCGCCGTGGGGCGATATGGAGGACAAGATGCGCGCGCATGGTCTTCCACTCTGGGCGCTGGAAAGCCACGACGCGGTCAGGGATTTTGATCTGGTCGCGTTCACGCTCGGCTATGAGATGTGCTATTCAAATGTCCTGAATATGCTGGAACTGGCGCAGATCCCGCTGCTGTCCAAAGACCGCGGCGGACTGGAAAATATCGTTTTTGCCGGCGGCGTCTGTGCGGTCAACCCGGAGCCGCTGGCGGATTTTATTGACTTCTTTTCCGTCGGAGAAGGGGAGGAAAGCACGCCGGAGATCATCGAATGCTACCGCGCCGCAAAAAAGCAGGGGCTGACAAAGCTGGAATTCTTGCATGAGGTCGCGAAAATCGAGGGCGTCTATGTGCCGTCTTTTTACACGCATACCTATCATGAAGACGGAACGCTTGCCGCCATCACGCCAGAACCCGGCGCGCCGGAGCGCGTCAAAAAGCGCATTGTGCAGGATATGAATACGGCATATTTTCCGACGAAGACCATCGTTCCGTCGACCCAGATCGTCCATGACCGCTCGAATCTTGAAATTTTCCGCGGTTGTATCCGCGGCTGCCGGTTCTGTCAGGCCGGGTTCTGCTACCGGCCGATAAGGGCTAAATCGGCAGATGTATTATGTAAACAAGCAATCGAATCCCTCGAAGATTCCGGCAACAGTGAGATCACGCTGGCCAGCCTTTCGACCTCCGATTACCGCGAGCTGGAAGCCCTGGCCGACGGTCTGCTCGACTACTGTGAGCCGCGCAAGATCAATCTCTCGCTGCCGAGCCTGCGCGCGGATAATTTTTCGCGGGAGCTCATGATGCGCATCCAGAAGGTGCGCAAAAGCGGCCTGACGTTCGCACCAGAGGCTGGAACGCAGCGCCTGCGCGACGCGATCAATAAAAACGTAACAGAAGAAGAAATTCTCTCCACCTGCGCCACGGCCTTTTCCGGCGGCTGGAACAGTGTGAAGCTGTATTTCATGCTGGGTCTGCCGACGGAAACGGATAAGGATGTAGTTGGCATTGCGGAGCTGGTCTATAAAATCCTTCAGGTCTGGCGGGAGAACGGCAGCGGGAAAAAGCGCGGGCTGTCTATCAATCTGGCGACGGCGTATTTTGTCCCGAAGCCCTTCACGCCGTTTCAGTGGGCAGCGCAGATCACGCCGGAGGAATATCTGCGGCGCGTCCATCTGCTGCAGGCAAACCTGCACGCAAAATGCGTCGACTATCGCTATCACGAATCCGACCTCAGCCGTCTGGAAGCCGTCATGGCACGCGGCGACCGCCGCGTCGGACAGGCACTGCTGGAGGCGCACCGGCTCGGGTGCAGGCTCGACGGCTGGGACGAGTATTTTGACTATGAAAAGTGGCTGGAAGCGTTCCGGCGCGCCGGCCTCGACCTGGATTTCTACACGACGCGCGGCTTTGCCGCCGACGAGCTTCTGCCGTGGCAGACCATCGACGTCGGCGTTACGACGAAATTCCTGCTGCACGAGTGTGAAAAGGCGCTGCGTTCGGAGGCAACGCCGGACTGCCGCACGCACTGCAACGGCTGCGGTGCGCGGATGCTGAGCGAAAGGAGGCTGTGCGATGAATCGCCTGCTGTTTGAAAAGACCGGCGACGCGGTCTATCTCTCGCATCTGGATCTGATGCGCGTGTTTCAGCGCGCATTCAAGCGCGCGGATATCATGATCTGGCATTCGCAGGGCTTCAGCCCGCGCGCGTATGTCTCTATCGCGCTGCCGCTGCCCGTCGGCTCGGAGAGCGTCTGCGAAATTCTGGACTTTGAAATTCAGGACGGCTCTGTCGACCTTGCAAAGCTCCCGGCCCTGCTGAACCGCACGATGCCCGCAGGCATCCGAGTGCTGGAGGCGTATGAAAGCGCCGTTAAGATCAAGCACCTAACGCGTTTGCGCGCGCAGATCACGCTGGAATATGACCGGGGTGTACCGGAACAGGCCGAGCGGACGACCACGGAGCTGTTTTCGGGCGGCCCCGTGCTTGTCAAAAAGCGTACGAAAAGCGGCGGGGAGGCGGAGCTTGATCTCACGCCCATGATTTTTGGGCTTTCCATGCGAAAAGCGTCCGCGCAGGAGCTGGAGCTGACGGTTCTCGTCTCCGCGCAGAATCCAAGCTGCAACCCGCAGCTGCTGGTCAACGCGATCGAGCGCTATCTGCCGGGGCAGAAGCCGGACTTTGCGCGCATCAAACGGCTGGAAATTTACGACGAACAGGGAAACCCGTTCCGCTGAGGAGGAACAGCTATGCAGGGAAGTGTATCAATTTTGAATGTCAGCCCGGAAGCGGCTGCGATGATCGCCTCCGGCGGGCGGATCTCCACGATGGACGGCACGGCGGGCGAGATTTATGTGAAATCACTGGCCGCCGGGCAGGAAAAGAATGAAAAGCTGATCGGCAAAGTGCTCTCGTCCGGGCATACCTCGGTACTGGAGCATTGTTATGTAAACTTATCGTTTGAAAATGTCTCCGTTCTGGCGGAGCAGTTTCTGATCGAGTTCCGGCTGGCCTCGTTTACGGTCAAATCCCGGCGCTACGTCGATTTTTCCAAGGCCGGGTATGTTTCGCCTGCTTTCGCGGACGACGCACAGCGGGTGGTATTTGAAAACACGGCAGCATCGCTGTTCCGCACCTATGACGCGCTGGAGGCTGCGGGCATTCCGAAGGAGGACGCGCGCTTCGTCCTGCCGTACTGCTTTTGTAGCAATTTCTTCTGCTCCATGAATGCACGGGAGCTTGTGCACGTGATGAACGAGCTGACCTATGGACGCGGCAGCCGCATTCCGGAGCTGCGTGCGCTGGGCGAGAGCCTGTTTGCGCAGTGTGAGCGGCAGCTGCCGTTTCTGGCTGTCCGTAAGCCGGAGGCCTATCGTCAGTCGGACGCATTCTGCCCGCGGCAGGTACAGCTGCTTGCGTCGAAAGCACCTGTTACAGTCCTTGCTGCGCCGCAGGATGCAGAAGGGTTGATCTGCGGCGCGTATCAGCTTGCGCGCGGCTATGTGCCGCAGCCGCTGACGGAACCGGAGCAGACGGCGCTGCTCAAATCCCTTTTGGCCCAGCCGCGAAAACGGGAGCTGGAGCAGGCGAGCTATACGCTGCAGTTCGGCGGACTGTCTCTTGCGGCGCTCACGCATCTGACGCGTCACCGGATGCAGGCGCTCTGTGCGCCGGAGCTGCTGAAAACGGCGCGCTATGACCGCTATGTCCTGCCTGAAAGCGTCCGGCAGGCCGGAATGGAGGCGCAGTACCGCGAAGCGTTCCGCTTGGCCGACAAAGCTGCCGCGCAGCTCCGGACAGCGGGGGCAGGGGAGGACGTGCTGTCCTATCTGCTGCTCAGCGGGCAGACTGTCCCGGTGCTGACGACGATGAACGCTGGGGAGCTGTATGTCTTTTTCCGCCTGCGCTGCTGCAATCGCGCCCAGTGGGAGATCCGAGACGCGGCCTGCGCAGCGCTTGCGGCGCTGCGGAAGACCTCGCCGCTCCTGTTCAGTCTCTACGGCCCGACGTGCTTCGTCTCCGGCAAATGTCCGGAGGGAAAAATGACCTGCGGCCAACAGGCTGAAATTCGAAAGAAATTCAGCAAATAGGCAGATACCTCTGAAAAATCTCTTTTCGCTCTATTGAAAATATTTAAAAACCGGCGGGGTCGCTTCCAATTGACCTCAGCCGGTTCTTTTTCTGTCCGGACAAACATACCCTTTGGCAGAGGAGGGGAGAACACATGAAAACAAAATTCTGGAACGGAAGTTTCCTGCGAACAGTTCTGCAATGCCTTGCCATCGCCTGCGCAGCGCTTCTGGCCCTGTCTGCGCTGGGGGCGGGACTCGTGCTCGGCGGTGTGGTCGATCAAAAGCAGATCCCGGCGGCGGCCTGCTGCATCTGCTTTGCGGCGGTTTTTCTCGGAAGTTTTCTGGCTGCGAAGCATACGGCCGGGAAGCGGCTGCCTGCTGCACTTGCGGTTGCGGGCTGCTGCTTTGCGGTCTGCTTTCTGGCGCGGCTGACGGCTTTCGGAAATACGCAGGCACATATGCTGACTCCTGCGGTCTGTATGCTTGCGGCCGCGCTTCTTGCGGGCATTCTGGGCGGTACGCGGAAAAAGAACGCTCGCCGACGCAGGCGATGAAGGAGTTCCTGCATACGACAAAATGTAAATATAATTTACTATCCGTGCATACTTCGAAGCATTTTCTTTCATTTCAAGATTTCGACCCGCACACGCGGATGCGGCACCATATGTTGTGCTTTTTGCAAAAAGTAGTGGATTTCAACGCCGGCGCAGTTCCTTTATTGACATAATATCATTAACATAACTCCTAGTCATAATTTACAAAAATTTCGAAATCACTACTTTTTCCTTGAAATTTTCCGATGTTTGCGCTATAGTAACATCACTTCCTGTGAAACAGGCGGTAGAAATAATTTCGATCGCATAATTTCTTAAGAATTCTGAAGATCATGCGCAACGTTCGATTTTTTCTGATTCTTAAAAATATGCGACCATGATTTTGATCGATTTCGGAAGGGCCTTCGCATGAGTGACATTATTATGCGATATGAGGATTACCTCATCCACACCAAACACGCGTCTGACAATACCGTCGCGTCCTATATGCGCGATCTGCGTCAGTATGCGTCATATCTTGGCTCCGAAGGCGTCGACGTTCTGGATGCAGATCAGGCGGTCGTGTCCGGCTACATGGGCAGCATGAAGGCAGGCGGCAAGTCCGCCGCCACGATCTCCCGCGCGCTGGCTTCGATCAAAAGCCTGTACATATTTGCGATCCAGATCCACGAGATCGAGGAAAACCCCATACAGAACATCAAGATCGATAAGGCGGAAAAGAAGCTGCCGCAGATCCTGACCGGAAAAGAGGTCGAGCTTCTTTTACAACAGCCCAAGGTTTCGGAAATGAAGGGCTGCCGGGATAAGGCCATGCTTGAGGTTCTGTATGCGACCGGTATCCGGGTCAGCGAACTGATCGGCCTGAACATCGACGACGTCAGCCTCCCCGGAAGCTTCATCCGCTGCGAAAGCGGAGAAAAAATGCGCATTATCCCGATTTATCCCGAAGCGCTTCAGGCGCTGCGCGAATACATCGAAACTGTCCGCCCCAAAATGATCGCCGTCCCGACCGAGCATTCGCTCTTCGTCAACGTGTCCGGCGAACGCATGAGCCGCCAGGGCTTCTGGAAGATCATCAAGCATTATCAGGAAAAGGCGCACATCGAAAAGGATATCACGCCGCACACGCTCCGCCACAGCTTTGCGGCCCATCTGCTTGAAAACGGCGCTGATCTGCGCTCCATCCAGCAAATGCTCGGCCACAGCGACATTTCCTCCACGCAGGTCTACACGCAGCTGGTTAAGCAGAACCTGAAGGCAGTCTACAACAAATATCATCCAAAGGCATAGGATTTTCGCGTCCCATGAGATCGGCATCTGACTTTTTGCATGAGAGAGGAGAATGAGGGATGCCCTTTGGCTGCTCTGGGATAAAAAACGGGTGCGCCGCTTTTGCGGCGCACCCAAAATTTTTGATTGCTCAGTTGTCAATGCCTGTCATGGCCTGCAGCACCTCATACTGCTGCTCGTTCAGGCCCTTCTTCATGGAAAGTCCTTCCGTAATGTCGATATCGACCATTTGTCCGGCCCGCGCGCAGATCACGCGGTTGGTCTTGCCCTCGGCCAGCGCCTTGACCGCCTGATAGCCCATACGGCTTGCCATGACGCGGTCGCGCGCAGACGGCGTGCCGCCGCGCTGGATATGTCCGAGGATCGTCACACGCGGGTCAAGCCCCAGCTCCTCATGGATCCCCTTGCCGATCTCGATCGCGCTGCCCGCGCCTTCGGCAACAATGATCATGAAGTGCGTATTGCCGGCCAGACGCGCTTGCCGGATGCGGTCAATGACGTCACCGTCAAAATCAAGCGGCTTTTCCGGCACCAGAACCGCCGTTGCACCGGTGGCAAGCCCGACATAAAGTGCCAGATGGCCCGCGTTGCGACCCATGACCTCAACGACGGAGCATCGCTCATGCGACTGCATCGTGTCGCGCAGGCGGTCGATGGCCTCGACAGCGGTATTGGCGGCCGTGTCATAGCCGATGGTATAATCGGTGCAGACAATGTCGTTGTCAATCGTAGCCGGAACGCCGACGACCGAAATGCCCTGTTTTGCAAGCTCTACCAGCCCGCGGAACGAGCCGTCGCCGCCGATGGAGACAATGCCGTCCAGCCCAAGCAGCTTGCAGGTCGCGGCGGCCTTTTTCTGCCCCTCCAGCGTGCGGAATTCATCGCTGCGCGCCGTATAGAGCATCGTGCCGCCGCGGTTGATGATATGCGCGACATTGCCGTTTTTCAGAACCATAAAATCGCCGTTGATCAGGCCGTTATAGCCGCGGCGGATGCCGACACACTCGATCCCCATATATGTGCACGCGCGCACAACAGAGCGGATGGCCGCATTCATGCCGGGCGCGTCGCCGCCGGAGGTCAGAACACCGATTCGTTTCACTGCATTTGCCATACAGGCACTTCCTCTCCATTAAAATTGCTTTCATCATACCCCAAAAAAGCAAAAATGTAAACAGGCAATCGCGCAGAATCGGCGGAGTTCTGTGAAAAATCAATCTTCAGGAAAAATTTATGTTTTCTTCGCCGCAGGTGTGCTATACTTACAATATATACATAAGGGAGGCGGGAGCTTGAACCAGACAGGAAGAATTCTGGAGGAAGTCAAAAAAGCGGTATGTGGAAAGGACCACGTGCTGGTGTGGGTGCTGACCGTGCTGCTCGCAAGAGGACACGTCTTATTGGAGGATATCCCCGGCGTCGGTAAAACGACCATGGCATTGGCCTTTTCCCGTGCACTGGGGCTGGAATATGGCCGCGTCCAGTTTACGCCGGACGTGCTGCCATCGGATATTACGGGTTATTCCGTCTACCAGAAGGAGACTGGTAAGCTGGTCTATCAGCCGGGCGCGGTGCTCTGCAATCTGTTTCTGGCGGACGAGCTGAACCGCGCGACCTCGCGTACACAGTCTGCGCTTCTGGAGGCCATGGAGGAAGGCCAGGTCACGGTCGACGGCGTCAGCCATCCGATCCCGCAGCCGTTCATCGTCTTTGCCACGCAGAACCCGACCGGCGCTGCTGGTACGCAGCTGCTGCCGGATTCGCAGATGGACCGGTTCACCGTACGGCTGTCCATCGGATATCCCGCACCGGAGGATGAGCGCAATATGGTGCTCGCCCGGCAGGGCGTCAATCCACTGCAAACCGTCTGTCAGGTGCTTTCGCGCGACGAGCTGATCGCCATGCAGGACGAGGCCGCCGCTGTTTACATCAAGACCGAATTGATCGACTACATCGTCGCGCTGATCGACGCCACGCGGAAGCATCCGATGATCCTGCGCGGCGCAAGTCCTCGTGCGACGCTCTCTCTGACCGCGATGGCCAAGGCAGTCGCCTATGTCCAGCGGCGGGATTATGTGGTGCCGAAGGATATTCAGGTCACGTTCCCGCAGGTCATCGCGCACCGCCTGCTGCTGGCTCCGGAGGCCGGAGCGCGTCAGATCACGCCGGAGCAGCTGCTCGACGAGATCCTGCATCAGGTCCCGCCACCAAGACTGTAAGGCTATGGCGAAAAACCGCATTCTCTACGGGCTGTTTCTACTCGCAGCCGTGATCTTTCACAGCTTTTATACCGGCTGGTTTTCGTTTTTCCTGCTGGTGTTCGCCGTGCTGCTGCCGGTTTTTTCGCTGCTCATCAGCCTGCCGGCCATGCTCCGCGCTGCTTATGAAGCGGAGCTTCCGGCGCGCTGCTTCTGCGGGCAGACAGTGCAGTACCGGCTGACCGCCCGGCACATGGCAAAGCTTCCGGTATCCCGCTGTCGCCTGCGCCTGACGGTATCCGACGCCGTGGGCGGCGAGGTGCGCCAGCAAAGGCTGGAGCTTGCAGGGACGCTCGGCTTTGCGCTGCGCATTGATACGCGCCACGCAGGCGTGCAGACCTTTCAGCCCGGCAAGGGCCACGTGTGCGACGCGCTGGGGCTTTTCAGCCTGCCGCTGCGCCTGCCGGACGCCTGCTCCATCGCCGTCGAGCCGGAGCCGCAGGAGCCGCCCGTGCTGCCGAACCTCAGCCATTTTCAGTACCGCTCCTATCATCCGAAGCCCGGCGGCGGCTTTTCCGAGATCCACGATCTGCGCGAATACCGCCCCGGCGACAGCCTGCATGAGATCCACTGGAAGTTGTCTGCCAAGACCGACAAGCTGATCGTCCGCGAGGCGGAGGAGCCGGATCTGGGTCTGGTTGTGCTGAGCTTCGACTTTTCCGGAACCCGCACGCAGCTGGACAGCACGCTGCGGCAGCTGCTGTGGCTTTCCGGCTGGCTGACCGAAAGGGAAGTGGCCCACCAGATCGACTGGATCGAGCCGGATTCGCTGGAGCCGCAGACAAAGTCCGTCAAAACGCCGGACGATCTGCGGGAGCTTTTGAACACGCTTTTGCAGACCCATCTGACCGGCAATACGCCCTCGCTTGCGTCCAGAGCCTACCCGCACGCGGATTGGCGCTATCATGTGCAGCCGGAGGAACAGGAGGTGCAGCAGGCATGAAACCGTCAAAATATACGTTCTTTACGTCCCTGCTCTGTGCCTCTGGTCTGTCTGCCGGGCTGTGCTTCTGCGTGATGACCTCGTTTGCCGTCCCGGCGGACGGCCTTTCGCTGGTATGCGCGTGCGTCCTTGCGGCGCTGCTCTTTTCCGCGCTGCTCCTGCTGCCGAAAAGCTGGGTCTGGCTGCTGACCGTGGCTGCACTTGCGGGCGGCGGGTTTTATATCCTGCGTGCGCAGCTGATCGAGAGCATTTCCGCGCTTGTGGCCGCCGTAACACAGCAATACTCCGAGGCGATTCCGGGCATTCAGACCGTTCATCTGACAGATACTTCCGGTATGGATGCAACGCTGATTCTGATCCTGATTGCCGCCCTCTATGCGCTTCTTTGCAGCTGGACGGTCATGCGCAGTGAAAGCCTTGTCTATCTGCTTGTTTTGACACTGCCGGTTCTGGCGCTGTGCCTGATCATTCTGCAGACGCCTCCGGCGGCCTGGGCCATTTTGCTCGTTGTAGGCGTTCTTGCGCTGCTTCTTCTGACGCAGCTGCTCCGCGCACGGCAGGCAGGCGAGGGGAACCGGCTGGCGCTGCTTCTGGCCGCGCCGCTGGCGCTCTTGATCGGCTTGCTCGCCGTTCTGTTTCCGGCTGGTACGTATGACCGCGCCGAATGGTCCGACCATCTGCAGGAAACCATCTCCACAGCCGCAGACAAGCTGACGATCTTCCGCCGCGACGCGAAGACCGGACAGGTGAAATTTTCTTCGCCCATCAGCCCCAGCACGCTCGGCAGCTATCTCTGGGATTCCAGCGTAACTGGCGTCAATCTCAACCGGGTCGGGCCGCAGCGCCAATTTGGCCGCTCTGTGATGCGCGTAAAAGCAACGCTTGGATCCTCTTGGGCTGGCGCTTCATTCTACCTGCGCGGGGATTCCATGGCCGTTTATGAGGATAACCGTTGGAAACCACTCCCGGAAAATGCATATCCTGATATGAAGAATATGCATAATCCGCTTTTGGCAGGAGAGGCTGTCGTCAGCTTTCAGCCAGAGGTAACGATCGAAACGGATATGAAGTCCGGGATCTATTATATCCCATACAACGCAACCGCGTTTCCGGAGGACGCGGAGCCGTTTTACGACGCCTACGTCAAAAACCCCTCGCAGCAGACGAATTATACGGTTCCCTATGTTCTCTCGCGCAGCCCGTTGCAGAACAGCGCGTATGATGCGTTCGTCCATGAGACCTACACACAAGTCCCGGATGAGACGCGGCAGGCACTTTCCGACATCCTCTCGGAGCTGGTCGGGGAGGAGGACGCCGATCCGTATCAGTATATCCCGCGTGTTCTGGAGTATGTGTCGACCAGCGCCCGCTATGACCTCAATACGCCGGCTGTGCCGGACGGAGAAGATTTTGTGTCGTGGTTCCTGCACGACAGCGAAACCGGTTACTGTGTGCATTATGCGACTGCGGCGACGATTTTGCTGCGATGTCTTGGCGTTCCGGCACGTTATGTGACCGGCTATTACACAAATGTGTATGAAAACGAATGGACGACCGTGACCTCGGACGATGCGCATGCGTGGGTGGAGATCTATCTGAACGGGATCGGCTGGCTTCGGGATGATCCAACGCCTGCGGCAGACACCCCTGCGCAGACAGCACCGGAGGAACCCATTGCCGCTCCTATTGAGCCGGCAGACAACCAGCCGGAGGATACGCCGCCCGCAGGCGACGAACCGCCCGCTGTCCCGGATATCCCGGCAGAAAGTCAGGAAACACCGCAGAAAACCGACAAAAAGTCCGTTAACATCCTGCATTTTGTTTGGCCGGTTCTGGTGTTGGCTGCCGCCCTGTTCCTTTGGCGCGCGCTGCGGTTCAGCGTTCGAAGAACTGCGATTAGGAGGGGCTCACCCAACCGCCGGGCAGTTGCGCTGTATCATCATATCTGCTGGCTTTCCCGGCAGACCAAAACAGAGGTTCCGAGCGATTTTCTGGAAATCGCTGAAAAGGCAAGATTCAGCCATCATAAGCTGAACAGGGAAGACCTGCTTCCGATGCAAGCGCACGCGGAACAGCTGACAAAGCAGCTGCTCGCAGACAAGCGCTTCTGGAAACAGGTCCTGTATCGCGTGATTTATGCACTTGGATAAGCATTAAGAGGTTTCCTATGGAGTATAGCTGGTTCATGCGATTTTCTTCCGGCGAAGCTGGAACTCTGGCGATGCAAGCCTCACGCCGGAATGTCGGATCTCATGCCATACCGTCTGCGTTTTGAAAAGCGCCAGCGTTTGCAGCGGCAGAAAGCACGCCATGAAAACAGGATAGAGCAGGATGCCGCCTGTCAGTCTGAAATCCAACCGTTTTTCCAGCACCAGTGCCGCAGCAGCCACCGCGAGACTGCCAGCATAAGCGGAGAGCAGACTGACCGGCAGGCTTTGCAGGGATATGCTGCCCGCGAGGAACGCTGCCAGTGTAAAAAACGGGGTCAGCGCCTGCAGGAACGGAAACGCAAGCTGAAGCATACCGTCCAGCCGGTTCAGACTGGGTCGGCGCAGAAAATTCCGAAAAAGCTTTGGCAGCGTCAGGCGTGAAACCTGCATGATGCCGCTCATCCAGCGTCTGCGCTGCACGAGCGAGGCGCGCCATGTGACCGGCTCCTCGTCATAGGTCACGGCGCTTTCGCAGTAGCCGATCCGGACGCCGTGCGTCAGACAGGCTGCATACAACTCAGCATCCTCCGCAAGCGTGCAGCAGGGGAATCCGCCCATGTTTATAAACCAATGTGAAAATGGCTTAAAATCAAGGTTTTCCGCATATCTTCATTTTTCTTGTCATATCTCCGCATAAGGTGTTTTTGTAAGACCGGGCACCATTTTAGCACCACAGAATATAAGGAGGACGACATGAAAAACGAACTTTTGACTAAGGGTATTATACTTCCGTCCGGCGAAATCGGCAAGAATAAGATAAACCTTGTCGCCGGGGCAATCACGCAGCCGTTCGCGGAAATGGTATGGGTAACGACAGGCGGCGACATGGAAACAATCAACCGCCTTACCAACGTACTTGTAACCATGAACAACCCCACCGACCGGGGCAAGCTGTTCAAAATCATCAAACTGCTTTATGGGCTAATGGGCTTGCCTTTTTCAGAGGAAGCCGAGCCTATGGACGCAGACCCCGACGTTTTGGAATACTTCATCTTTTCTTTCATGGCAGACTTTGGAGAAGTCATGCAAGAACTGATAGCAGAAGAAATGAAATAGCGACCCGCACAGCGGCGTTTCTCACTCTCTCACTGGGAGAACAGGAACGCCGCTATTTTTATGCCCTCATGTTACGCAGTAGGGGCAAAAAAAGCCTTGATTTATCGGGCTTACAGAACGCAAAACAGAGGAAGCAAGGAAAAGATACCTTACCCCTCAAAATCCGCGTTCTACTGCGCAACAAATCTAAAGCAAAGGAGTGATGAAGCTATGGCAGTTTTCCGTGTGGAACGCAACACAGGCTACACCGTAATGAGCAACCACCACTTACGCAACAAGGAGCTTTCCTTAAAGGCAAAGGGGCTGTTATCTCAAATGCTGTCCTTGCCAGAGGATTGGGACTATACCCTTGCAGGGCTGTCCTACATCAACCGGGAAAGTATCGACGCTATCCGTACCGCCGTTTGGGAGCTTGAAAAAGCCGGATATATCACAAGGCGGCAGGGACGCGACGAGAAAGGCAAAATGACCGCAATCGAGTACACCATTTACGAACAGCCGCAGCCGCCGGAATTGGATTGCCCGGTATTGGAAAATCCAACAGCGGATAACCCGACAACGGAAAATCCGACGTCGGAAAATCCAATGCAATTAAATAAAGATATATCAAGAACTAACTTACAAAAAAAAGAAAAATCAAATACGGATTTATCAAGTACCCATTCCATTCCTATCCATTCCCTAAATCCCTTGCCTTATGGCGAGGACGAAGCGGCACAGCCGCCGGAACGGAAAGGAACGGAAAGGAACGACGCTTACAGAGTGTATGAGGAAATCATCAAGGACAATATCGAGTATAACATTCTCTTGCAGGATATGAAGTTTGACCATGACCGTCTGAATGAGATTGTTGACATTATCCTTGAAACGGTCTGTACGTCAAGAAAGAAAATCCGTATTGCAGGGGACGATTACCCCGCCGAGCTTGTGAAGTCAAAGTTTATGAAGCTGGACAGCGAACATATCCGCTTTGTGCTTGACTGTATGCAGGAGAACACCACGAAAATCCGCAATATCAAGCAGTACCTAAAGGCGGTTCTTTTCAATGCCCCGTCTACCATTGACAGCTATTATACTTCCCTGTCGCTCACGACATGGCAAGCGGCGCATTATCCGGCAAGCCTAAATACGGCGACCCGGACTACTACACCTACAACGAGGGCGAAAGCCTGTAAACGAAAAAAGGAGGATTTACCACATGGCACAGAAAACAGGAGCTTTAATTTTTGACGAAACCGCTGACCGCTACGACATTCGCTTTGATATTGCCGACTATTACGGCGGCTTGCATTGCGGCGAGTGCATGGACGTATTCACAGGCGGCAAATGGAAGCCGACCCGGATTGAGTACGGGGACAACTGGTATCTTGTAGGTATCCGCGCCGAGGACTTGAACGGGCTGCGGGTACGGATTTAACGGGGCGGCGTGAAGAACGGACGCCCTTTTTTCACACTCAAAAGCGGCGTACCACCTTAACACTATCACTACCGGGAAAGGAGGACGGTAAACATTGCAAGATGAAATCAACGAAAAAGTGGTTGCGCTCTCTGTCAAGGGAGCAAAGCTGACCGCTGAAATGCTGCAAAAGGCAATCAAAGCCATGCTTGCACAGGCAAAAAAGCAGCAGGAAAAACAGCCCCACGGGAAGCAGACCCTAAAGCAGCTTGCGAAGCAGAACGCGGGGCTATCCAACATTGAGATAACCGAGGGCAATATCAAAGCCTTTGAGCAGACGGCAAAAAAATACGGTATCGACTTTGCCTTAAAGAAAGACAGCACCGAAACGCCGCCCCGTTATCTCGTCTTTTTCAAGGGGCGGGACGCGGACGCTCTGACCGCATCCTTTAAGGAGTTTTCCGCAAAGAAGCTGACACAGGAGCAAAAGCCCTCTATCCGAAAGGCACTTGCCACATTCCGGGAAGCAGCAAAGCAGCTTAACGCGAAACACAAGAGCACGACTGAATTGCTACGTTAAGCGGATATGAGGATAGAACTACTGAATGTTGAATGCGAGTTTCAAGTCCCCGTTGTGTTCGGGCGGAGGAATGTGTATGTAACCACCGTAGATACGGCGGCATCAACCTCTGACATGAATAACATTGCGTTTCGCCTTTGCGCGATGGGTTATCAATCCATTCATGTGACAAGCCAGAGAACTGGAAATAACGAAACGAAAGCGTATCCGACAATCCGCATTTGCCTACTTATTACGCTAACTGGGGATTGCCTAAGTCGGAATGCTCAAACGAGCTATGCGAAATGCCCCCTGTGGGTGATAAATCCCAAGCCCTCGAAAGGCAAGGAAGATGACGCTGAATATCCGATACGGCAACGGAGTTCTCATAGTAGTCCTGTGGGAAGTAACGACTCTCACGGAATATATCCTGTATTCCAGACGAAGGAGAACAGTTATTGCATTCCAAAATTGAAATTTGATTAGGGAGGAAAGCCTCAAATGCAACCAACAATTGAGATTTTGGATAGAATCAGAAAAAATTCAAGAGACAACAAAGAGGAAATCTTCACAAGACTCTACCGCTATCTATTAAGACCCGACCTGTATTATCTTGCGTACAAAAACCTCTACGCCAACAAAGGCGCAGGAACGAAAGGCGTGAATGACGACACGGCTGACGGATTCAGCAAGGAAAAAGTTGACCGGATCATCCAATCTCTGGCTGACGGAACCTATATGCCGAACCCTGCTCGCCGCGAGTACATCCAGAAAAAAAGCAGAACAGCACGAAAAAGCGTCCCCTGGGGATTCCTACCTTTACGGACAAGCTGGTGCAGGAAGTATTGAGAATGATATTGGAATCGGTCTACGAGCCAATTTTTTCAAACAACTCTCACGGCTTTCGTCCCAACAGGAGCTGCCACACTGCGCTGAAATCCTTGAAAAGAGAATTTTCAGGTGTGTCGTGGTTTATTGAGGGCGATATTAAGGGCTGTTTTGACAACATCGACCACCAAGTTTTAGCAAACGTCATAAACGCCAAGATTAAAGACGCTCGGCTGATTCAGCTCATTTGGAAATTCCTGAAAGCCGGTTATATGGAGGACTGGCAATACCATGCTACCTACTCCGGCTGTCCGCAGGGCGGCATCGTTTCGCCCATACTCGCAAATATCTACCTGAATGAGCTGGACAAGTTCGTGGAAAAGACCGCCAAGGAGTTCTATAAAAGCAGGGATAGACACCATACCCCGGAATACGATAAGGTCACATGGCAGATAAAAAAGGCTCAAAAACAGCTGAAAACCGCAATGGGTCAGGAAAAAACAGCTTTGTTGCAGAAAATCGCTCAATTAAAAGCAGTCATGCATAAAACGCCCTGTATGTCCAAAACGGATAAAGTCATCAAATACATCCGTTATGCCGATGACTTCATTCTTGGCGTGAAGGGCGATAAAGCGGACTGTGAGCGTATCAAGAGACAGCTGTCCGATTTCATTAGCCAAACCCTGAAAATGGAACTTTCAGAGCAAAAAACACTCATTACACACAGCAATCAGTATGCAAGATTTTTGGGTTATGACATCCGCGTGAGAAGAGACCAGAAACTAAAGCCGCACGGAAACCACGTTTCCCGCACGCTCAACGGGTCTGTTGAGCTTTGCATTCCATTGGCAGACAAAATCATGCCTTTCCTGTTTGGGAAGTCGGTCATTCGGCAGCTACGCGACGGAACAATAGAGCCTATCGCAAGAAAATATATCTTTCGGTGTACGGATTTGGAGATTGTATCAACGTACAACTCTGAGTTGCGCGGTATTTGCAACTATTACAGCATAGCCAGCAATTTCAACAAGCTTCAATATTTTGAATATTTGATGGAATACAGCTGCCTGAAAACTCTGGCTGGAAAGCATGAAAGTACCAGCAGGAAAATGATGAGCAAATACCGTGACGGAAACGGCGGCTGGGGTGTGCCCTACCAAACGAAAGCAGGCATAAAGCGCCGCAGTTTCGCAAGGTTTATGGATTGCAAAAATACAGACCTCTGGACAGATAAAATCATAAACTTTGCGATTGCGCATGTTGGCTCCAGAACCTCATTTGACGACAGACTGTCCGCCCGCGTGTGTGAGCTGTGCGGAAAGACCAATGTACCGCTGGAAATACACCATGTAAACAAAGTGAAGAACCTCAAAGGAAAACAACTGTGGGAGCTTGCGATCACAAGATTCATCACCCTTGAACCTGATTTTGAACGATTCATCACCCTTGAACGACGCTGATTTGAAGCAATGATGGCGAGCCGCGACCCAGACGCTTTTGTATAGAGCTTTGGGACATTTTGTCCCGAAGTAACAGGCTGCCGCCCGCAAGGGCGGCTTTTTTTCATGGCCGGGTATATCCCGGAGAATAGGAGGCTATATGCAGTTTTTCGCTTCTGCCATCACCACTTTGCAGACCCTTGTGATTGCCCTCGGCGCTGGCCTTGGCGTGTGGGGCGTGGTCAATCTGCTGGAGGGCTATGGCTCGGACAACCCCGGCGCTAATGCTCATGTGCGGTAAAGTAATAAAAAGATTTAGGTAGCCGCCTTAACTATTCCTAAATAAGATAATATGCACAGTATTTTCTCGTAAATAGAAAATAAATTATTGCATTTTACCAATTATTATGTTAAAATGACAATGTAACAAAGAGCTATGTATTTTTAAGGAAAGGGAGGAACTTATGAATTTAAGAAAATCTATTTTAGCACTTTCAGTAGTAGCTGGAATTGTAGCTGCTCCAATGACTGTATTTGCCGCTCATACTCATAGTTGGGGTTCTCCCCAGTACTATGGATATGAAGATGAAATGCCTGGTATATATGATGACTGGTATATATGATGACTGGGATAAATGTGCGACACGTCATGTATATAATTACAAACAATGTTTAATTTGTGGAGAAGTAAGCATTTATGAAGTTGAGACGATTGAAATGTCTCACAAATGGGTGAATGGTGCATGTGTATATTGCAACAAAGGTTACGCGAAAGAGATAAATTAACATAGTATCATTACCGGCAAGTTTATAATCAAAAAATAGAAAGCATTGAGAATATTTCAAAATTTCTTGAAAGTACTCTCAGTGCTTTCTTTGATAATATGAAAGGAGAAATAAATGCAAAAAAAACAACTTTCTGTATTAGTACATACCGCCGCTTACCCAGACTGTCAAGGGCAATATCGACCAGATTTTACGCCAGACGAGCCACAACGCAGAAAGGAACAGAGCCATGAACGTAATATCCCCGCATGGGAAGCAGTACCACAGCCATGCAGCCACCATTTACAAGTGGGCGCAGGAGGACGCTGCCAAAGGCAAGGCTGCTGAAACAGGGCATACCCGATTATTCATGCAAGGAGGGCGAGAGCTTATGAGAAACGGATTGAAGCTATGATTACGGACATTACAGCCACTACCGCCCGGGATCGTAGCGGTCATATAATAGTTCTGTTTTCATCCTTGCCCACATGCTCTCGCAGCGAGCATTGTCATGGCAGCGACCGCCTGCACTATTCATGCTCTGCCGGATACCATACTGTGTGATTGCTCTGCGGTATAGATCGCTTGTATACTGAGCACCGCGGTCAGAATGAATAATTGCACCGTGCAAAGCCGGATAAAGCCATTGCGTTGTCCAATGTCTGAACGAGTCGTTGGTATTTCCACGGTCGATTTCTGTTTACCAGATACCAGATAGAACCCTTGTTTGAAGCTTACACCGGCTGTTTTACAGCAAAATACAGGGTGGCACCCCTTTGCTTCTTGCCCGTCTTCTGTTTTCAGGGCGTTGGTTTTAAATTTCGCTGCTTACGCTTTAGCACTTCCGACGGCTGGCGGCAACCCTTGGCTTCTGCTAGAAATTCATTCTCTTTCGCTTTTACAGCCGCCGTATTTCTTTCTCC
>VOFF01000266.1_pt1 | contig 22304 bp, 45 predicted proteins | sample 5384061 | NCBI WGS metagenome assembly VOFF01 (sample SAMN12384725, study PRJNA508395) | human gut metagenome | isolation source: healthy gut E | host: Homo sapiens
ATTTTTCAACCCTATTCTTCTGCAACCAAATTCACTCTCACTATTCCAACAACGCCCTCAAACAATTTAACATCAACATTACGTGTACCCAATTCCTTAATAGGTTCCTTCAAATCAATTTTCTTTTTTATCAACACTAATATTATGTACCTTCTGCAATTCCTCAGCAATTTCCTTAGAAGAAACACCTCCAAAAAATTTTACCATTTTTACCAGCACGCACACGAATAGTAAGCATTATTTTCTTCATTTTTTTCAGCAATCCTTTGAGCCTCTTCCTTTTTCTTGACCCTTTTTAAAAGCTGTAGAATTCTGTTTTAGCCTTTAGCTTAGCAATATTTTCAGCATTTGCCTCAACAGCCAGATTTTTTGGAAACAAAAAATTACGAGCATAACCATCAGAAGCATTAATAATCTCATCTTTTTTTTCCAACACCCTTTATATTATCCTTTAAAAATAACTTTCATACTCAATCACACCTTTCTAAAACATAACAACAACTTAAATGCAGTTTAACGCAGTCAAAATTGTAATTATTTTCATACTTTTTTTTTAGATTTTTGAAAGAATTAAATTTTGACAAGGAAAACAAATTTAAAATTTATGAGGCGTACGATGGTACGTTGATTAAATTTTAAATGCCGTTTGACGCAGTCAAAATTGTAATTCTTTCGAAATCTAACCTGAAAAAATACTCAGCAATACACCCAATCAACTCCCCTTAACTTCCTCAATATCCTTTCCCTCAACCTGAGCACCAGCCAAAGTAATATGACCACCGCCCCCAAGTTTCTCAAGAATAACCTGAACATTAACATCACCAATAGAGCGACCACTAATACAAACCTTATCACCCATATCGCCAAGAACAAAAGAAGCAGTAATATCACTAATAGTAAGAAGTTCATCAGCCGCCTTAGCACAAACAATACTAGTATCCTTCTCCCTTTTAGGATTAATAGCAATAGCAACAGAACCATTAACAATTTCCGCTGACTTAACAATAGCAGCAATCTTATTAAAAAGCTAATTAAATCGCTCTGGAACCACTTTTTAACACGAATAATATCAACACCACATTTACGCAAATAAGCCGCAGCCTCAAAAGTTCTAACACCAGTCTTAAACGTAAAATTCTTAGTATCCATCATAATACCCGCATACAAGCTCTCCGCCTCAATAGTTTTCAAAAACAACATTTGTATCAGTATACTGCAAAAGTTCTGTAACTAGTTCAGCAGCAGAAGAAGCATAAACCTCTTGAAAAGTTAATGTTGCATCTTCTATATAATCAGCACTTCTTCTATGATGATCTATAATAACAATTTTTTTTAATTTTTTTCTAGCAATTCTGATGATTCAACATAATTTTTTCTTATGAGTATCAACAATTACTAACAATGTATTTTCCTCAACATTTTCAATTGCTACTTCCTTACTAATTAAAACATCTTCATATTCCGGATCTTTTGCCAATTCTTTCCTTAAAATTATCTAAAGCTGTTCCAATACTACTATTTATAATATATGCATTTTTATTCATACTTTTAGCCAAACGATAAATCCCCATACTTGAACCCATTGCATCAATATCAGGATTTGTATGTCCCATTATCATAACTTTATCAGATTCTTTTATCAAATTTTCCAAAGCATGAGCAACAACTCTTGCCTTTACTTTAGTACGTTTTTCCACTTCTTGTGCTCTTCCTCCAAAGAATCGATAAATATCATTTTCTCTAATTACAGCCTGATCTCCACCTCTACCAAGTACTAAATCCATAGCCACTTGTGCTGATTTATATTTATCTCTATTTGTATCACCTTCATTAGAAACCGCTATACTTAAAGTAAACTGAACCTTTTCTCTAGTATCTACTTCCTTAATTTTATCTAGAATACTAAATTTATCTTCTTTCATATTTTTTCAAATAACGTTGTTCAAATACACATACATATCTATCTCTATCAGATTTTATAAGAACTCCATTTGATTCATTTACCCACTCATAAACTGCTTTATCAATTTCAGCTATTATTTGTGGCTTTTTTTCTTCACTATCCAATAACTGCATATTTTCTTCATAATTATCTATCATAATTATTTCCACACATGAACGTGTATCTTGATATTTTTGTTTTAATACCAAATTTTTTCTGTTATATCTATAAAATATAGCATTAGCATATACTCATTTTGTGTTTTATTTTGGTCATTTCGAGATTTTACATATTTTCCAGATACTCTATATGTTTTATCTCCTATAACCACTTGTCTTTCTACTAATTGACTAGTTTTTGCATGTTTTACTCCATGTTGTTGTTCTTCTTTTTTATCCTTTATATCTTTTTTTTATTTCTATTATTAAATCATCCAAATATGGATTCATATCTATTTTTTCAAATTCAGATACAAATTTTGAACTTCTCCATATTATATTTCCATCTGTTTCTAATACTATTAATGGAAATGGTGAATTTATTAATGTACTCTTTGCTGCAGTATCTACACTTAACATTAAATCTTGTAATTTCTCTGATATTTCATTTTTTTTTTTGTTGTTTGCAAAATATGCATACCATAGCACTAAAACATACATTATAATAGATGGTATTATCATTTTATTATTCTGTACACTTATTGCTATTAGTAATATTAATATTATTACTAAATATATTTTTTGTTCTTGATACTAATTTATCAAAAAACTTTCTATTCGTACTTTGCATTACAACTCTCCTTTAATTCTTATTTTGCATTTTGATATTCTTCTTCCATTCTGTCTGCGCTTACATTATAAGCCTCTTGAATTGCCTTTATTTCCTTTTCTTGTGAATTTGATTTGTTCGTTCCTATTATATATAAATTAATAAAAACTGCTATTATGACAAAAAACTTGCAATAACTAATACTGTTATTGAACCTTTTTTCTTTTTTATTTCATTTCTTAATTTTTTTTCATATGCTTATCACCCACTATATTTTACTATAAAACATAAAAAAATCAATAAAATTTTAGTTTTATTAATTCTTACACAACATCTATATCTATTGTTAAAAAGAACTTTTTGAGATAAATCTCAAAAAGTTCTTTTTTTAATTATTCTGCAGCAACTTCTGTTTCTGGTTGAATTTCAGTATTAATCTTAATATCTTGATATTTTTTTCATACCAGTACCTGCTGGAATTAATTTACCAATAATAACATTTTCCTTTAATCCAACTAAATCATCAACTTTACCCTTAACCGCAGCTTCTGTTAAAACTCTTGTTGTTTCTTGGAAAGAAGCAGCAGATAAGAAACTTTCTGTAGCAAGAGACGCTTTAGTAATACCTAAAAAGAACACGTTTACCAGTAGCTGGTCTCTTTCCTTCTGCAATTGCTTGAGCATTTTTATCAGCAAACTCATACATATCAATTAATGAACCTGGAAACATATCTGTATCACCATTATCATCAATTTAACTTTTTTAAGCATTTGTCTACCAATAACCTCAATATGTTTATCATTTATATCAACACCTTGGTTTCTATAAACTTTTTGAACTTCAGAAATCAAGTATTCATAAACACCTTCTGGTCCTTTAATAGCAAGAATTTCAGCTGGATTAATAGAACCTTCAATTAACGGTTGAGCTACTTCTACCATATCACCATCATGAACTTTCATTTTTTGAACCAAATGGAATTGTATATGTTCTAGCATCATCTTTGCCAGTAACAACAACTTCTTTTTTTCTTTTTAGTTTCCTTAATTTTAACAACACCAGCAATTTCAGAAATAATTGCTAATCCCTTTGGTTTTCTAGCTTCAAATAGCTCTTCAACTCTAGGAAGACCCTGTGTAATATCAGCAACACCAGCAACACCACCAGAGTGGATAGTTCTCATTGTCAACTGTGTACCAGGCTCACCTATAGATTGAGCTGCTATAATACCTACAGATTCACCAATAGATACTAAATCTCTTCTAGCTAATCCCATACCATAACATTTTTTGACAAACACCATGTTTAGAATGACATCCTAAAAACAGAACGAACTTCTAGTTTTTCTATTCCAGCAGCTATTATTTTATCTGCAATAGCTTCTGTTATCATAGTATCATTATCAATAATTAATTCATTAGTATTTGGATCTATAACATCATTAACTGCATATCTACCAATTAATCTTTCTTGCATTTTTTCAATTATTTGATTTCCATCTTTAATATCATAAATTATAATACCTTCTTTTGTACCACAATCTTTTCTCTAACAATAATGTCTTGAGAAACATCAACCAATCTTCTTGTTAAATATCCTGAATCGGCTGTTCTTAAAGCTGTATCAGAAAGTCCTTTTCTAGCACCATGTGCAGAAATAAAGTATTCCAAAGCATCTAATCCATCTGCAAAGATGATTTAATTGGAATTTCTACTGCTTTTTACCTGTTGTACTAGCCATCAAACCTCTCATACCAGCAATTTGACGTAACTGGTTCATATTACCACGGGCCCAGATTTAACCATCATATAGATAGGGTTTAAATCATCAAAGTTGTCTTCCATTGCCTTACTAACATCATTAGTAGCTTTATCCCAAACTTTGATAACAGCATTATAACGTTCTTCATTTGTAATCAAACCACGTGTATATTGTTTTCTAATTGTTTCAACCTTTTGGTCTGCTTCTTTCAATATATCTTTTTTTAGCTGGTGGCACTTTTACATCACTCATAGAGAATGTAATACCTGCTAATGTAGAATACTTGAATCCTAAAGCCTTGATATAATCTATAACTTCAGCTGATTCTGTTAGGCCATGTAATCTAATAACTCTTTCTATAATTGTTCCCATTGATTTTTTTCATAACTGGGGAAATCTATTTCATATTGGAATGGATCTTCTTCTCTATTTATAAATCTAAATCTTGTGGAATTCCTTGGTTAAAGATAATTCTTCCAACACTTGTCTCGATCTTCTTTGTTTTTCATTTCGCCATTAATTTCTTTAGTAATTCTAACAAAAATCTTAGCATGAATATCTACATCATGATTTTCAAAAGCCATTATTGCTTCATCTGGATCACGGAAATATGTACCTTCTCCTTTTTTCTCCATCTAAAGTCATTGTTAAATAATAACTTCCTAAAATCATGTCTAGTCTAGGAACTGCAACTGGTTTACCATCTTGTGGTTTTAACAAGTTGTTTGTAGATAACATTAAATATCTTGCTTCTGATTGTGCTTCTAATGATAATGGTAAATGGATAGCCATTTGGTCACCATCAAAGTCAGCATTAAATGCTTCACAAACAAGAGGGTGAAGTTTAATTGCTCTACCTTCTACTAATACTGGTTCAAATGCCTGAATTCCCAGTCTATGCAGTGTCGGTGCACGGTTTAACATAACAGGATGTTCTTTTATAACATCTTCTAATATTCCCCAAACTTCTGGATTTAATCTTTCTACCATTCTTTTTTTGCATTTTTGATATTTTGAGCTAAACCTCTTCCTACTAATTCTTTCATAACAAAAGGTTTAAATAATTCTACTGCCATTTCTTTAGGTAATCCACATTGATACATTTTTAAGTTCTGGTCCTACAGCGATAACTGAACGTCCTGAATAGTCTACACGTTTACCTAATAGGTTCTGACGGAAACGTCCCTGTTTACCTTTTAACATATCTGATAATGATTTTAAAGGTCTATTTCCTGCACCTGTAACAGGTCTTCCACGTCTACCATTATCAATTAAGGCATCAACAGCTTCTTGTAACATACGTTTTTCATTACGTACAATAATTTCTGGAGCTCCTAATTCTAATAAACGTTTCAATCTGTTATTTCTATTTATAACTCTACGATATAAATCATTTAAATCACTTGTCGCAAAACGTCCACCATCTAATTGTACCATAGGTCTTAATTCTGGTGGTATAACAGGAACAACACCCATTATCATCCATTCTGGTCTATTTCCAGAAATTCTAAATGATTCTACTGTATCCAATCTTTTTTATATATTTACTTCTTTTTTGTTCACTTGCTTTTTCAATATCTTTTTTTAATAGAAGCTGATAATTTATCTAAATCAATTTCTTCTAATAATTTTTTAAGTGCTTCTGCACCCATTTGAGCTTTAAATGATCCTTTTCCGTATTTTTCTTCTGCTTCATGATATTCTTTTTCTGTAAGAACTTGACATTTTTCCAATCCTGATGTTCCTTTGTCAACAACAATATATGATGCAAAATAAACAACTTTTTTCTAAGTTTCTTGGAGAAACATCTAACATTAAAAGCAATTCTACTTGGAATTCCTTTAAAATACCATATATGTGCAACAGGTGCTGCAAGCTCAATATGTCCCATTCTTTCACGTCTAACTTTAGCTTTAGTTACCTCTACACCACAACGGTCACAGACAATTCCTTTATAACGTACTCTTTTTATATTTACCACAATGACATTCCCAGTCTTTTTGTTGGTCCAAATATTCTTTCACAAAAATAAACCATCTTTTTCTGGTTTTAATGTTCTATAATTTATAGTCTCAGGTTTTTAACTTCTCCTTTTTGACCATTCTCTTATTTTTTTCATCTGATGCAATACCTATTTTTAATTTATTAAAAATATCTAATTCGTCCACAACTTTTCTCCCTTCAAATATCTTACATTTGGGTAATTTTGGAACAGAATACAAGACTAACCACTGCTCGGACAATTCCTCCTGTCGCTTGCACCCTTTCCAAAATTTATTTAGTTATATAATATCATTTTCGTCATCTAGATTATCATCAGCTAAATCACTATCAAAAATGTCTTCTTCTCCTTCATCTCCTAAGTCTCAAAAAAGTTCATCACTTTCTTCGTCTTCTAGCTCAATATCATCATTTTCTAGAGATTCATCCATATATCCATCTTCTAAATCATCTGCTGCAATAACTTCATCTTCATTCATTATTTTTTTATCATTATCTGGATTATAGTCTATACCATCATCTATACTTTCTTTTAATTCAAGTTCTTTATTATCTTCTGAATATAAACGTACATCTAATCCCAAAGATTGTAATTCTTTAATTAAAACCTTAAAACTTTCTGGAACACCTGGTTCAGGTATATTTTTCACCTTTAACAATAGCTTCATAAGTTTTAACACGTCCAACAACATCATCTGATTTTTACAGTAAGCATTTCTTTGTAATGTATAAGCTGCACCATAAGCCTCTAATGCCCAAACTTCCATCTCTCCAAAACGTTGTCCACCAAATTGTGCTTTTACCACCAAGTGGTTGTTGAGTAACTAATGAATATGGTCCTGTTGAACGAGCATGTATTTTTATCATCTACTAAGTGGTGTAATTTTAACATATACATAACACCAACTGTACATGGTTTTGCAAAAGGATCACCTGTTCTACCATCATATAAAAATAGATTTTCCATCTTTGCTCATTCCAGCTTTTTTCTAATAATTCTTCAACATCTTGTTGTGTAGCACCATCAAATACTGGTGTTGAAACATGCCAACCTAATGCTTTTGCAGCTCCACCTAAGTGAACTTCCAAAATTTGTCCTAAGTTCATACGAGAAGGAACACCTAATGGGTTTAATAAAATATCTATTGGTGTACCATCTGGTAAGAATGGCATATCTTCTTCTGGTAAAACTCTTGAAATAACACCTTTGTTACCATGACGTCCAGCCATTTTATCTCCTTCAGAGATTTTTCTCTTTGTAGCAATATAACAACGAATTATTTGATTTACACCAGGTCCCAATTCATCTGAATTGTCTCTTGTAAATATTTTTACATCAACAATTGTTCCTGCTTCACCATGTGGCACTTTTAATGATGTATCTCTTACTTCCCTTGCTTTTTCTCCAAAGATAGCACGTAATAATCTTTCTTCTGCTGTTAGTTCTGTTTCTCCTTTTGGAGTAACTTTACCAACTAATATATCTCCTGGTCTAACTTCTGCACCAATTCTGATAATACCATTTTCATCTAAGTCTTTTAATACATCATCACCAACATTTGGTATATCTCTTGTAATTTCTTCAGGCCCTAATTTTGTATCACGACATTCACAGTCATATTCTTCAATATGAATAGATGTATAAACATCTTCTTTTACTAATCTTTCATTTAATAAAATAGCATCTTCGTAGTTGTAACCTTCCCATGTTGAGAAAGCAACTACACAGTTTTTACCAAGTGACATTTCTCCATCTTTTGTTGATGGTCCATCAGCTATAGCATCACCTTTTTTTAACTATTTCCCCATTTTTTACAATTGGTCTTTGATTTATACATGTTCCACCATTTGTTCTTTTGAACTTACGTAATTTATGGATAACTGTTTTTCCATTATTATATTTCATAGTGATGGCATCACCTGTTACTTTTTTAACAACACCATCATCTTCTGCTAAAATTAATATTCCTGAATCTTTTGCTGCTCTGTACTCAATTCCTGTTCCAACAATTGGTCTTTCTGTAATCATAAGTGGTACAGCTTGACGTTGCATGTTTGCACCCATTAAAGATCTTTTTTGCATCATCATGTTCCAAGAATGGAATCATTGCTGCAGCAATTGATACTAATTGTTTTGGAGAAACATCAACATATTGAACTTGATTTTTATCAACTTCTATTATGTCATTCTTATAACGAACTCTAATTCTATCATTTATAAATTCTCCATTTTCATCCATTGGTTCTGATGCTTGTGCAATTATATAATTGTCTTCAACATCTGCACTCATATATTCTACAATATCTGTAGCTCTATGTGTTTCTGGGTCTATTTTTCTATATGGTGTTTCTATAAATCCATATTCATTTATACTTGCAAATGATGAAAGTGCTGATATAAGTCCAATGTTTGGTCCTTCTGGTGATTCAATTGGGCATAATCTACCATAATGTGTATAGTGAACGTCACGAACCTCGAATCCAGCTCTTTCTCTTGTTAAACCACCAGGTCCTAATGCTGAAATTCTTCTTTTTTATGTGTTAATTCAGAAAGTGGGTTTGTTTGGTCCATAAATTGTGATAATTGTGAACTTCCAAAGAATTCACGAATAGCAGATGTTATAGGTTTTGTATTAATTAATGTTTGTGGTGTTACTACATCTAAATCTTGAATTGTCATTCTTTCACGAACAACTCTTTCAAGTCTTGCTAAACCAATTCTAAATTGATTTTGTAAAAGTTCACCTACACAACGGATTCTACGATTTGCTAAGTGATCTATATCATCTTTTTTACCTAAGCCATGTGATAAATTTAATAAAAAGTTAATTGATGCTATCATATCTTCTGTTGTGATATGTTTTGGTACTAATTCTTCAATTCTTTCTTTTTTAACATTTTTACTAAATTTTCTTCTGGTGTATTATCTACTATATTTTTTTAATACTGCATAATTTTACATTTTCTTTTTTAAATGTAAGCTACTTAAATCAACATTTGGTAAAACTTTGTGTGCATTTACTGTACCATTACCAATAACTCTGATTTTTTCTTTCTCCTACTAAAATATCTACAATATTAATTCCTGAATTTTTGGATATCTTCTGCAACTTCTTCTGTTATGATTTCTCCTGCTTGTACAAAAAACTTCTCCTGTTTCACTATCCATAATATCATTTGCAGCTACTTTTCCTTTAATTCTTTCCTGCTAGTCCTAATTTTTTGGTTAAATTTATATCTACCAACTTTTGCTAGGTCATATCTTCTATTATCATAAAATAATCCATTAAATAAACTTCTTGCAGCTTCTACTGTTGGTAATTCTCCTGGTCTTAATTTTTTTGTATATTTCTATTAATGCTTCATCTTGGTCTTTTATTGGATCTTTTGATATAGTTGTTGTTATTAAATCTTCTTCTCCAAATAATTCTCTTATTTGGTCATCTGTAACTATTCCTATTGCTCTTAATAATGTTGTGATTGGAACTTTTCTTGTTCTGTCTACACGTACCCAGAATATATCATTTCCATCTGTTTCATATTCTAGCCATGCTCCTCTTAATGGCATTACTGTTGATGTATATGTTTTCTTTCCTGTTTTTGTATCAAATATTTCATCATAGTAACATCCTGGTGAACGTACTAATTGGCTTACTACAACTCTTTCTGCTCCATTGATTACAAATGTTCCACTGTCTGTCATTAAAGGAAAATCTCCTAAATAGATTTCTTGTTCTTTTATTTCTCCTGTTTCACGGTTAATTAATCTTACTTTTACATGTAATCTTGTAGAATATGTAGCATCTCTTTCTTTTGCTTCTTCTAGTGTGTGTATTTTGTTTTTTCTTCCATGTAATAATCAAAAAACTCAAGAACTAGATTACCTGAATAGTCTTCGATTGGTGAAATGTCTTTTAATACTTCTCCTAATCCTTCTTCTATAAACCAGTCATAAGAATCTTTTTTTGTACTTTAATTAGGTTTGGCATTTCAATAAAATCTCCAACTTTGGCAAAATCTTTTCTTGAGGCTTTTTCATATTGGATATCGCGTATTTTCAAAAAAAATCACTCCTTATTTTTATTTTAGCAGAAATAATTTATTTGATTTTAGGAAAAGTCCTTCTTAGGAATATAGCTCCTTTAAGTTACCTAAAATGTCTGCTCTCCATTTTAGATTTTCCTACGGTTTTCTATATTTAATTCCTCTTTTTCTTAAAATTGAAATCTTTGATTAAAATTTGTTGATTTTAACTTCTTCGTTTGATTTTAATATTTTTCGTGAAAATTCTTATATATTATATCAAAAAAATCACTGTTCTGTCAATAGCTAAACAGTGATTTTTTACTTATAAATTCAACGTACATAATAACTTTCTTAATATTTTTAGTAAAAACTTGATTTATAAAATAAAAACCAGTATAATTTTGAATGTAAAAAAGGAAGATGATAAAATTGAAAAATGTAGAAAGATATAATCCAAACATCGAAATAGGTTTAACAACAGATCAAGTAAAAAAAAGAATAGAAGAAGACTTAGTAAATCATGATACAACAATACCAACTAAGAGCATAAAAAGAATAATATACGAAAATTTTTTTACACTATTTAATATAATAAATATTATATTAGCAATATGTATATTATGTGTAAAATCATATAAAAAATATGTTATTTTTACTAATAGTAATAATAAATACTGCAATAAGTACAATACAAGAAATTCATTCAAAAAAGTTGTAGACAAACTATCAATAGTTGCCTCTCCTAAAGCAAAAGTAATAAGAAATGGAAAAACAGAAATTATAGATATTCATCAATTAGTTTTAGATGATATTATCATTTTAAAAACAGGAGAACAAATTGCAGCAGATTGTAAAATATTAAGTAATGAAGTTGAAGTGAATGAATCTTGTATAACTGGAGAAACCAATACAATTAGAAAAAAAAAGTAGGAGATATTTTACTTTCTGGTAGTTATATAGTAAGTGGCAATACTACTGCAAAAAATTGAGCATATAGGAGAAGAAAACTATACTGCTCAAATCTCAAGTGGTGCAAAATATGTAAAAAAAATAAAATCCGAAATCATGACCTCTTTAGATAAAATAATTAAAATATTAACTTTTTGCAATTATACCTATTGGACTTTTATTTTTTGCTAATCAATTACATATTCGGGTAACACTTATAAAACAGCTGTTATAAAATCAGTAGCCGCAATAATTGGTATGATACCAGAAGGACTTGTACTACTAACTAGCACAGTATTAGCTGTAAGTGTAATACGACTTTCAAAATCAAATGTCCTAGTACAAGAACTTTTACTGTATAGAAACATTAGCAAGAGTTGATACTCTTTGTCTCGATAAAACTGGTACTCTAACAGAAGGTAGTCTTCAAGTAGAAAAATAATAGCCACTATGAGTAGTCAACAAGAAAACTTAAAAACTATATTGCAGTTATTTGCTAAGTTTTCACCAGATTCCAACACAACCATAGAAGCAATTAGAGATTTTTTGTAATATTACTAATAACATCAATGAAAATTATCAGCTTGACCATGCAGTACCATTTTCTTCTGAAAAAAAAAAATGGTCTGGCATATCTTTAAAAAATAAAGGAAGTTATGTTTTAGGTGCCCCTGAATTTGTACTAAAAGAACAATTTAACAAATATAAAAATGAGATTTTTAAGTTATCAAAGAAAACTACAGAGTTCTATCAATATCTCATTCAAATAATAAATTTGAAAATAATGACCTACCACAAAATTTAGAATTGCTTGGATTTGTTCTTGTTTCTGATAAAATACGTAAAGATGCTAAAAAAACTCTTGAATATTTTAAAATCAAGGAGTAAATATAAAAATAATATCAGGAGATAACCCTGTAACAGTTTCTAAAATTGGCAAACAAGTTGGATTAGAAAATTATGATAAATATATTGATATGTCTACTATTAAAGATTGCGATATCGATAAAATAGTTGAAAATCACACTATTTTTTGGTAGAGTTTCACCTATTCAAAAAAAATTAATTATAGAAGCATTACAAAGCAATGGTAAAACAGTTGCAATGACTGGTGATGGTGTTAATGACGTTTTAGCTTTAAAAACTTCTGATTGTAGTATTGCAATGGCTAATGGAAGTGATGCAGCTAAAAATGTATCCCAACTTATTTTGCTAGATTCTAACTTTTTCTTCAATGCCTAAAATTGTTGCAGAAGGTAGAAGAACCATAAATAATATTGAACGTTCCGCTTCTTTATTTTTAGTTAAAACTATTTACTCATGTTTAAATGCAATTTTGTTTTTATTAATTGGAGAACCTTATCCTTTTGAACCAATTCAATTAAGTTTAATAAGTACTGTAACAATAGGTATTCCTTCATTTGTTTTAGCATTAGAACCTAATAAAGAACGAATAAAAGGTAATTTTTTTAAGAAATGTAATATCAAAATCATTACCAACAGCATTATGTGTAACAACAAATATTTTTGCAATAACAATATTGAAAAAATATAATATTTTAACAGCATCTGAAAGTTCTACTTTATGCATTATCTCAACAGGTACTCTAGGGTTACTTTTATTATTTACTTTAGCAAAAAGTAGGAAAAGTGAAAATTCAAAATTACCTTTTTCTCCTTTCAGATTGACTCTTGCTTTACTTATGATTGCTTTGTTTATTTGTTGCCTTACAATTTTTAATTGGTGGTTTGATATAACTGATTTACATTATCTTTTTTGATAAAATTCTTCCTTTAGGTATTATGTGTATTTTTAATTATTTAATTTTAAATTTTATATTTTCACATACAAAGTTTTGATAATTTTGCATATATTAAAATACTATTTTTAAAGTCATAGAGTAATTGACAATAACATATAATTATGATATATTTTCTAAAATTCATATTATAGATAATTTAATTTATAGTACACAAAATTTGCTTTTTAAATATTTTTAATTATTTAATTAAAGTGCACACAATTATTATCTTAAGAAAGGACGATAGAAATGTCATCATTACCTATATTTGTAAAATATTTAATAACATTTTTTATAAGCATGGTTCCTATAGTTGAACTAAGAGGAGCTATACCAATTGCAGAAAGTCTAGGACTTAATATATTTATTTATTATCCTGTAGCTATAATAGGAAATATGTTACCTGTTCCTATTATATACTTATTTGCAAGAAAAGTACTTGAATGGGGAAAAGATAAAAAAGTAATTGGCAAGTTTTTTACATGGTGCCTTGAAAAAAAGGTGAAAAAGGTGGAGAAAAAATTAAAAGAAACAGCTGGAGAAAGAGGTTTGTTTTTTGCCTTACTTTTATTTGTTGGTATTCCTCTACCTGGTACAGGGGCTTGACAGGAACTTTAGCTGCTAGCTTTTTTAAATATTGATTTTAAAACAAGCATTTCTGCTGTTACTCTAGGTGTTTTATTGGCTGGTATTATTATGTCTTTGGGCAGCAAAGTTGTTTCTATTTTAGGCTGGCCTGGATTAATTGCAATTATTGCTGTAATTTTATTCTTATTTTTGTTTTTATTTTTAAGGGTAAAAGAAGAATAAATAATATATTATGAATGCATTTTATATAGCACAATCTAAATTATTTCATTTATACATTTAATTTACTTTATACTTTTTTCATTATAAAAATAGTTTGTAAGTTTTACTTGAAACTCACAAACTATTTTTTTATCATTAACCTTTTTATATCCTATAATTACGTTTCTAGATTACCATATTTGTAGCATACTTTATGTAATATAACTCAAATTTTAAGCAATTAAAATTTATCAACTTATAAAATATATTAAAGTCCTGTACCACATACTACAACTGCATGTGTACCTACATTTCTAGAACCCATACCTGCTATATAAAATTCACCTCTACCCTCATCTGCTTCTGAGTTACACATATCAAACCATGTACCACGTCTTAAAATAGGATTAGAAGACGATGGATAACTTTTTCCACCTTTGTAAATATTCCCATTGCATCTCCTGGTTTTGATATTTCTGAATCATATTTATTATAATATCGTGCATCTGCATTTCCTATAATGTTCGTATACTCATTTTTGTACTTGTATATATACCTGCTACATTTTCATATACAGTACTATATCCTGAACCATAACCACCTAGCCTAAAAACTCCCGATTCATTACCTGTTGTTGTATCATTGGAACTCGATGAATCTTGACCATATTTTGATTTTGCTAAAATAGCTATTGTACCATATTCAGTATTTAATATCATATGACTATCAATTCCATTTTCTATAGAATCTATATATGTTGTTGTATCTAAAATTGCATTTTTTCCTAATGTTCCATATTGTGTCTCCATTTTTCTTATTTCTATGAAAAGATCATTTGCTTTAACATGCGTCAAAGTTGATCCACCTTTATTTGCTTGTAATCCTGCTTGTGACAAATGTGGTGCTCCTATTATTACTAACACAGCTATAATCATCATACTCATTATTTTTTTACTTTTTATATTCATATATTTCTCCCCCCTCAAATTTATTCTAAAAATATTTATAACTTTTATAAAACTTAGCAATATTTTTAATTCTGTTTCTCTTTGCCAAATTAATCTATTGTTCCTGAATTTCATATTTACTCACCCAATAACCTGATAAGTCCTTTCCTGCAAATTTAAAACTTTCTGGTATTACAAAACCTTTATCTGCTGTCATTTGTGTTTTTGGTATAAACTTCACTACTGGTTTTCCTGATATTGTTGGATACAAATCATCTAAATCATACTCATATTTTGGTATATATGTCCAATATGAAATTAATTCATTTCCACTTGCATCTGTTCCTTTAGTTACTATATTTGCCCATCTTTTACTTTCATAATCATACCAATTTTCCGGCATATTTATTAAATTTTCTTTACTATCTAATTGAATTTTATCACCAATTTGTTCATTTCCTCCATTTTCATCATACATTACATAATATGTACAATCTGGATTAAATCCACTTGCATCAACTTCTATTACATTTTTTGTTATTTCCTTTAATATTTTTGATTTTTTTTCTAGAACCTATCATTCTATTTTCTTCTTCACTATATAAGCATATCTCATAATCTGATTTATCTTTTTATATTACTCAATGTATATGGTAAAATTATTCCTGTTTCTTTCTTTTTTTCTCCATTTATATATATTGTATAGCTTCCACTTGATTTGTTGTTGTTATTTGATCTTCTAAACCATTTTTTTGTCCTTTTATTTGTTCTATTCCAGAAGTTTCATTTAATTGATTTCATATTTACTTACCCAATATCCCGATAACTCCTGACCATTAAACTTAAAACTTTCCGGAATAAAATATTCATTATCTGCTGTTGTTTGTGTAACATCTATGAATTTTACATTTGAATATTTTGTAAGATCTGTATATAAACCATCTACTTGATACTCATACCTTGGTATATATGTCCAATATGTTACATCATTTCCATTTACAGTTACTACATTTGCCCAAATTTTATTTTGATAATCATACCACCCTATTGGTTCTGATATTTTATCCATTCTACCTGCTATATTTTCTTTTACCATTTTGATCATAGATAACATAATATGTTTTTGATTTTTCAAACCCACTGGTATCTACCTTTTATAACATCTTTTACCATTTTCTTTTTTCACTTCCTACCATTCGTGAGTTTGTTTCACTATATACACATATATCATATATTTTTGATGATTTTAAACCTTTCATAACATATGGTGTATCCAAATTTTGATGTTCAATTTTCTTTATTCCATTTACATATATTGTATATAGTCCACTCGGTTTTGTTGTTCCTATTTCTAAATCCGCACCCTTTACCCATGTCTTTAGCTGTTCTAAACCACTAGTATCTGAAAACTGAATTTCATATTTACTTACCCAATATCCTTTTAAATCTTTTTCCTCCAAATTTAAAACTTTCTGGTAATTCACAACTACTTACATCTATTATTTGGTCTATTCCATCCGTTTTCATCTTACAATTATTATTTAAGTCTACAAAAATATGCTTTTGAATTATTTCCTTCAATTTCATATTTATATCTTGGTATCCAAGTCCAGTATGTTGCTGTATTATTTGCTACTGTAACTACATTCGCCCACAATTTCTTTCCATAATTATGCCATCCTGTTGATGGTTTTTCCACTCTGTCTATTCTTCCATATATTGTCTCATTTTGTCCATTTTCATCATATGTTACATAGTATGTTGCTTCTGGGTTAAATTTACTTAAATCTGGTTCATAGTAATATACATCTTCTGTAGCTGTATATTCACTTTCCGGTATATCTTCTTTTGGAATATTTTCATCTTCATCTGGTTCTTCCACATATCCTGATACATTTAAGTTACTGTCTACTATTACTACTATATCTTTTGTTATTTTCGATGATGGCTTTTTGTATATTATATCTCCCGGAAACTTATCCTCTTCATCTCCTAATGCCTCTCCTATTATTGAATCTTTTTCTTTTTTACTACTATAGTTCTTTTTATTACTTCTAAAGTCTTACTTACTGTTACCTTTTCTCTGTCTCCATTTTTTTCTGCTATTACTTCCATTAGTGCCATTTTTACTTCTTCTACTTTTTCTGCTATAATAGTTTTTTCTTTTTTGCTTCTGTTGCCCTTTTTAGTAATCCGGTTGTCTCCCTGCTAATGCATTAATTGTTATACCTGCTAGTATAAGTAATACTATCACTGTTATTACTAATGCTATTAACGTTATTCCTTTTGTTTTTCCTTTTTTTTCTTAGCATTTGTATTTTTCCTCCTTTATTTTTTATTAAGTAATAAACTTAATAAAAAAATAAAAAAATCATATTTACTTACAGTATCACCGATTTTATAGATTTTTATATAATCTTTTTGAAATTTTTTAATGCTTAATATTGCATTTTTTGTTGGTATATGGTATAAAATGAGATATACATTTTTATTTAAGTTTATTACTTAATTATGCCCTTTCCAGGATTTTTTTAACTCAACAAAAAATATACCTAGCCAGAAGACACCACTTAGTATCTACTAAATTAAGTATATTTTTATATTAATCATCATAATTTCAATATCAAATACTGAACTATTAAATATCTATTATTAACATTTTATATAATCAAATCACAAATCTATTATAAAAATTACAATTCTTAAATTACATCATTATTTACAAAATCCTCTAAAATAAGTTTAATAACTGCTGCCACTGAACTGCTAAAAACATTCCAATCATTCCAAAATATGCCCCACCAACCGTTACAGAAAAAATTACTAATAATGGACTTATTTCCAAAGAATTTCCTATAATACGTGGATTAATAATATTAGCATCTATTTGTTGCAAAACAACTACAACAATTGCCATAATTAATGCTTGAAGCCATCCTCCTGTAATAAATGTTATCAAATTGCAATCGCAACTGCAACAATAGCACCAATATATGGGATTAGATTAAAACAACCCTATCATAAAGCCTAATAATGGTGCATATTTAACAATTATTATGCTCATCGCTATTGTTGTTAATATTCCTACAATAAATGCATCTATAACTTGACTACCTACAAATTTGAAAAAACATTTCATTTCCTTGTCCAAAATATTTATTTATATGATTATAAGCCTTTTATTAAATACTCGCTTAGCCAGCTTGTTTAAAAAAACTCATTATTTCTTTTCTTTGTAATAAAACATAAACAGAAACAACCAACGATACAAAAACATCAAAAATTGATGAAAATACATTTAATATATTTTGGGCATATTGCAATACCTTTTCATAGTTTAAACTTAATAATTGTTGTACATTTATATTACGTATATTCTCTATAATTGTATTTGCTACATCACTCTTAAATATAGAATCTTCTGGCAAGTTACTTAATTGATTTACAACATTTTCATAATAAGTTGGTATTCCCATAATCAATTCTGTTATACTTTCTTTTAATACAGGAAAAATAAAGTTTATAATAATTATAAGTATTAGAATTGCTATTAAATATGTTGTAAATACACTTAATCCTCTAGCATGTTTTGATAAAAACTTGATTTTGCAATCTTTATAAGTTTTTTTCAATCTTTCTACATGGTAACATTAAAATATATGCTATAAAATCCCAGCCAAAAATGGTTTTTAATACTTTAAAAAATGTTCCAAACCATTCTTGTACATTTCCAAAATTGTCAAATATTTTATATACAATAATTATGCATACTGCTAATAAAAAATACGATATCCACCTTTTAGCACTCAATTTTTAACTTCCGTTTTTTCTTCCTTAATATCTTTCATTATTATTTAATTCCTTTCATTACTATCTCATTTTTTACTTACTGGGTGTTTTTTTTTCCGTCTCCAAAAGCACCTCTAAACCAACTGGGCAGTGATCACTTCCAAAAATTTCTGGATATATTATAGCGTCTTGAATTTTGTCTTTTATCCTGTCAGATACTATAAAATAGTCTATTCTCCATCCTACATTTTTTTTCTCTTGCTTTTCCCATATATGACCACCATGTATAACTGTCTGTTTTATCTGGGTATAAATATCTAAAGGTATCTATGAATCCTGATTTTAATAGTTCTGTCATTTTTTCTCTTTCTTCATCTGTAAATCCTGTGTTTCCTCTATTTGTTTTTGGGTTTTTAAGTCTATTTCTTCATGTGCTACATTTAAGTCTCCACACATTATTACAGGCTTTTTTTTCGTTTAGTTTTAATAAGTATTTTCTTATTTCGTCTTCCCATACTTGTCTATATTCTAGTCTTTTCTAATTCTCTTTTTGAATTTGGTGTATATATTGTTACCATATAAAATCGTCAAATTCTAAAGTTATTACTCTTCCTTCTTTGTCATGCTCATCTATGCCTATTCCATAAAACACATTTATTGGCGGTATTTTAGTGTAAATTGCTGTACCTGAATATCCTTTTCTTTCTGCACTGTTATAATATGATTTATATCCTTCAAATTCTAACTCTATTTGTTCTGGTTGACATTTTGTTTCTTGTATACAAAAAAATGTCTGCATCTATTTTTTAAAAAAATTCTTTTTAAATCCTTTATTTATACATGCTCTTATTCCATTTACATTCCATGATATAAATTTCATCTTTTCTATCTCTTCCTTTCACTTATTATATAACAAATCCATTTTAACATTTTTAATACCTCTTGTAAATATTTTACATAAATTTTTTAAATAACAATGACTTTTATTTATCTTTATGATATAATCTTTATACATTGGGTTTATTCCAATTAATCCTTTATATCTCCTTTGGAGGTTTTTACATATAGAAACTTTTACAACATTTAATTAAAGGGAGTTTTTTTATTACATTTTTTCAAACACACATCATGATAATATGTATTACTATCTGCATTATCATTACAATAGCTTTACATATTCTTAATTAAAGCTGTTCGCCTTAATGGTCATTCAAAAAGCAGAACTCAAAATGTACAATGCTGGAGATTATGTAACAAATCCAGATGCTATAAGAGATAATTTTCCAATAGAAGTTTATTATAAAAAACTACATTATTGGGAATCCACTTATATTATAATAGCTAATTCTAACACTTACATTTCTGTTTGCGATGGACTTTATGACATAACTCCTGATATAGAAATTTATTTAACCACTAACAAAAAAGCGATTAACAAGTTTTCAAAAAAATATAATAATTATTAAAAAATGTCAAAAAAGTAGACGTTGGTATTTATTAAAACATACTAACGTCTATTTTTAATTATTTTTATATAAATATTTATTCTTATTGACTATTAAAAAATATACATTTCCACCTTATATATACACCTGCATGTGTGCCTGCAGATCTAAAAAAGATAAATAACTGTGGCTTCTTTTTTCCATTTAAAGCATCAACTACTGCTTGTTTTACATAAGATGGATATTTACCATTTAACTTTCTTTTTCCAATGGCTATCTATTGAATAACAAAATTGTCCTTTGCTTTATATTGGCTTAATGGATCAGATCCGTTTTTTTCTCCATTTAGAACTTTCTGCTCTATTACATGCTGTTGTTATAACTGCTAAAGATCCTGCATAACTTGATCCAGATTCTTGTGCTGTTATTGCACACAACAAGTCTAAATCATTTGCTGAATATGACCATTTTTCCTCCTGAGTATGATGTTGTTACTCCTGATGTTGTAGTAGTTGTTGTTCTTGATGTTGTTGCTCCTCTTGATGTTACAACCTTTTTATTTACTTGAACAATTTTATTTATTGGTTCTTTTACAACAACTTCTGATATTTGTGTTTTCTCAATTTCTATATCATTTTGATATTTGATTTTATATGTTACTTCTTTTTAGTCCTTCTTGACCTTCTTGTAATACTTTATTTTGAACATTTGAATCTGTTCCCTGCTGTTTTTTTGTAATAGTTTCAAATGGTATTACTTTTGTTCAACAACTATTTTTTTTTCTGTAATTGGTGCATAATTTTGCATTAATTCATCTAATGATGCTTTTACACCTTGTTCAGAAACTTCTGATATTTTTACTTCATTATAAGATTTATCTGTAATTTTTATTACCATTCCTTCTGTAACTTTTTCTTCTACATCTGGAACTGTTTTTTGTGTATCTTCAAGAATTATGTTATTTTCTGCTAATACCTCAGAAACTTTCTCTTTTGCTGTAATTGTTGATAATTCATATCCGTTTTGTAATATAATTTTTACATCAGTCATATTTTTATTAACTGCTAAAACTCCGATACCTGATATTAATACTAAGATAATGCTAACACATATAATTTTTACAATTGAAAGTGAAGCGTTTTCTTTGTTTTTCATTATTTATCATCCTTCCTAATTATTCGAGTCCAGTTAAAATATTATTAAATTTGATTAGTTTTATTTTTGTTACCTAATATATTATCCTGTCCACCGAATAGTCTTATTATACCACCATATAGAAATTTTGTCAAATTTTAGCAAGTCCCAAAAAGCCTATATCAAGCCTTTTCTAGTATTATTATATGTCTGAAATGTCCTAAATATAACCAAAAAAGCATATTTTATTTTTATATGAATTAAATTTTCTATGCATTATAGTTCTCAGTACTATTTCTTATCAAATTAAATATTAAAAAGTTCTCTTACATTTTGCATTGTTATTTTTGCAACTTCCTCTAAAAGAAATATTTTTTGCTTTTGCAATCTTTTCAGCAATATATTTTACATTTCTACAATCATTTCTAGTTCCACGTACTGGTTCTGAGCTAAATATGGACTATCTGTTTTCTATTAAAATTCTATTATCTGGAACCAAATTAATCATTTTCTTCTGCGTTTTTAGAGCTTTTTAAATGTTATTGATCCTGCAAAAGATATATAAAAACCAAGTTTTAAACCTTTTTATTAACTCTCTATTTTGTGGACAACAATGAAATACACCTTTTTTTATCAACTAGATTTTTGTTTTAATATTTCTAATGTATCCATTATTGCTTCTCTTGTATGTATAACAATTGGTAATTTCAATTTATTAGCTAGTTCTATCTGCTTTATAAATGCCTCTCTTTTGTAGTTCTCTCATCTTTTCGTCTTTTCCCAATAGTAATCAAGACCTATTTCCCCATTGCAACAACTTTTATTTTTTTGTTTTTCATCATTTTTTCACTTCCGAAATTTGTTTCCACATTTTCTCCTCATCTTGTGGAATATCATTAGGTGAAATGCCACAAGTTGCATAAATAAAATCATATTTTTCTGCTAACTCAA
>VOFF01000016.1_pt1 | contig 22001 bp, 27 predicted proteins | sample 5384061 | NCBI WGS metagenome assembly VOFF01 (sample SAMN12384725, study PRJNA508395) | human gut metagenome | isolation source: healthy gut E | host: Homo sapiens
AGGAGGTGGTTTCGTGGCTGTTCCTTCCACTTTCGGCATCAACGGCTTTGTACGCATCAACAATATGGGAGCCACACTGACCGATGTGCTGACAGAGTACCGGGTATTGTGGATACAAACAGGTGTTTATTTCCTTACCACCTGCATCGTATACCGTCGTCAGATTACCTTAAGCCGCAGACATGTATACGAAAGATTAAAAGAGATTAAGAAAAGACGCAGAACAAATGTCGTCTGAATTTGTTTATAAATTAAGAACTAAATGAATTATTTATGATGAAAAAACTTTTTATTCTGGCATGCGTATGCCTGCTGATTACTTCATGTAACAGCAACTCCAAAAACACTAACGATTCTGCAATCTCCACCGAAACAACGGATATGCACAATGCAGAAAACTCATTGGATTATGACGGTACTTACACCGGAACTTTTCCGGCTGCCGACTGTCCGGGTATCAACATGACCCTGACTATTAAAAAAGACAAGACTTTTGAGTTGATATCAGAATATATTGACCGGCAGGATGCTACTTTCAAAGAATATGGAACTTACTCTGTTGAAGGTAATATCATGACTTTAATTAATGGAGAGGATAAGCAATATTATAAAGTCGGTGAGAATACCCTGACCGCTCTCAATCAAGACAAACAGGCAATAACAGGAGAGTTAGCAGACCATTATATTCTACACAAAAATAAACTTTACTTCATCTGTCATTTTCATGCCAAAGTGAAGGGTCTGTATTCACACTAATTAACTCCCATTCCTTTTGCTTATTACGATTTTTTCGTAGATTTGCGAAAACATCGTAATCAATTCATTTTTTCTTATGGAAAAGCTAACGATACAAGAAGAAGAAGTGATGCTTCATATTTGGAGCATGGGAGAATGTTTCGTGAAAGACATAGTTGCTAAATTTCCCGAACCCAAGCCGCCTTATACTACGGTGGCATCCATAGTGAACAACCTGAAAAGAAAAAGGTATGTTACGGCCAAACGATTCGGCAACACTTATCAATACACCCCAGTGGTTAAACAAAAGCGAATACAAACGCACATTCGTAAGTGGTGTGGTCGGAACTATTTTGCTGACTCATACAAGGAAATGGTATCTTTCTTCGCCAAAGAGCAAAAAAAATATCCGCAGCCGAAAAAGACATTATCAACTTGATAGAGAAAGAAGAAGATAAATAATCCTGCTAAATTCACAAATACTATGATAACTACAGCACCCGAACTCATCTACATGCTGAAAGTAAATATAGGCATCGCCTTATTCTATGCTTTCTACAAGCTGTTCTGCTGTCGCGACACTTTCTTCCAGTGGCGTCGTATCGCACTGCTGAGTTTTCTTGCCCTCTCTTTTTCTTTATCCGCTGATGGATATGCAAGCATGGGTAAAAAAGAACAACCTGCCATCAATGAACTGGCAGATTACTACGCACTGATGATGCTGACAGAAACAAATACTTCCACTGCCACAGTAGTCACAGCTCCTGTTGCTATTCCCACACCCGACCTGCTTGATATAATAAAGTTCGTCTATTGGATTGGAATCCTTTTATTATCCGCACGATTTATGATCCAACTAAGCAGTATTTTCCGCCTTGTCTTAAAAAGCAAGAATATAAATGTAGACCAAATATCCATACGCAGTCTATCAGAACCTGCCAATCCATTCTCTTTCTGGCAATGGATTTTCATCTATCTGCCGGACTGAAAGAAGATGAAAAACAAGAAATCCTGACGCACGAACAGACCCACGTCCGCCAATGGCATTCCATAGATGTCATTATCAGTGAAATAGTAAATATCATTTGCTGGATGAATCCTTTTGCATGGCTGCTGAAAACAGAGATCAGACTCAATTTGGAATACCTTGCCGATCATAAAGTAATGGAATCCGGCACAAATAAGAAAGCATATCAATATCACCCTTTTGGGATTAGCCAACCAAAACAGACAAACCGGTTTATATAATAATTTCAACTTATCACACTTAAAAAACAGAATTAAAATGATGAACAAAAAAAGAACCCGCACCACAGGGCATATCAAATATGCCTTGTTTGCACCGCTGACTGCTGCTCTACTCTTGGTCAGCAACATTGAAACCGTGGCACGGACAGCCGAAAGGTTAATCTATTCCACGGAAGAAAGCACCCCACGCCCCGAAAGGGAAGAAGTGGCATCTTTTTGTCAACACAACAGTACAAGGTCTGGTGACTTTCACTATTACCGTAACCAATAGTGAAGGTAAGCCTCAGCCTAATATTACTCTGCAAATCAAACCGGGTAATGAAGTAAAAACTTTCAAGACCAATGCAGAAGGAAAGGCTACCATAAAGTGGATATGACGACTCCCAAGTATGTTTCCTAGACGTTTCCTCCTAAAAGTTCCAAACACCAATCACTTCTACTTTCAGCAAACAAACCGAATGTCACTGCCATTTTCGATACCGATGATGATATTGCCGCCTACATCAAAGCCGGCAAACAAATACGGATCAAGTTACAAATATCCAATAATGATAACCAACAACTTGCAGGAGTAGAACTTATTTCTTCTTCAACAAATGCCAAAGCCACGACAAACGCTCACGGAGAAGCTCAGTTAACAGTAGGAGTAGGCGAAACCATTGCCATTAACCATAAAGGTTATCAAGAAGGAAAATTCACGGTAAAAAGAACTCTGCCCCATCAAAGATATGGAAAATCCGGAACTGGTGAGATTACTTCTTTGTCGGAGAAGACCCCGTATACCAGATAGCAGACAATATGCCTGAATTCCCCGGAGGTATGACAGCCTGCTTGCAATATTTGGCGCGCAACATAAAATATCCCGTAACAGCGCAAAGGAGGGAGCACAAGGTAAAGTAATCGTACAGATGGTTATTGAAAAAGATGGTTCGGTAGACCATGTAAGCATAGTACGCAGCATTACCCCCCGAACTGGATGCTGAAGCAGCACGGGTTGTAAAATCCATGCCAAAATGGAAGCCGGCAACTGTAAAAAGACAAAAGCAGTACGTTGCAGATACACTGTTCCTGTAACTTTCAAACTGCAATAAAAGAGCATAAAAACAGAAAAAGAGGCTGTTTCGAACAGTCTCTTTTTCATCTTAAAAAATATATTCCTAAATCATTTCTTCATCTCCACAATGTGTGTCGGCGCCTGTTCCGCATTACGCTTCTCGGTCTGCTTCACAACATTTTCAGCTAACTCTATAAATGCACGCCCGGTAATGCTGTCCTCATTCAAAGCAGCCGGAGTTCCTTTATCACCATTTTCACAGATACTCTGCACAATAGGGATTTGTCCCAACAAACGCACATTCATTTCCTCTGCCAGCTGTTTGCAACCCTCCTTTCCGAAAAGGTAATACTTATTTTCAGGAAGTTCCGCAGGAGTAAACCATGACATATTCTCCACCAATCCCAAAAATAGGAACATTTACTTTATCATTGGTATACATATTGATTCCCTTGCGCGCATCAGCCAAAGCCACCTGCTGAGGTGTACTGACGATTACAGCTCCCGTAATAGCCAAAGTCTGCACCAAAGTCAGATGAATATCACTGGTGCCCGGAGGCGTATCCAATATGAAATAATCCAGTTCTCCCCATGCGGCATCTCAATCAGTTGCTTCAAAGCATTACTAGCCATCCTCCACGCCATAAAGTAGCTTGATCCAGGGTCGACAAAAGAAAACCGATAGAAAGCAACTTTGATACCATATTTTTCAATCGGCACAATCAAATCACGCCCGTCAATCTGCTCAGCATAAGGACGGGCATCTTCCACCTGGAACATTTTTAGGCACAGAAGGACCAAAGATATCGGCATCCAGCAAACCTACCTTATATCCCAGTTTAGCTAGGGCCACAGCTAGATTGGCCGCCACAGTAGACTTGCCCACCCGCCTTTTCCGGATGAAACAGCAATGACATTTTTTACCAATGGAAGCATCTTACCCGGTTCGGGACGCGCCGCCTGACGGCTCTCTGTCGCAATAGCTACCTGTACATCAGGTGAAACATAAGTATGAATAAGCTGTTTCGGCAGCCTTTATCATTGATTTCATAAACGGATCGGTCGGTTTCTCAAAAATCAACGAAAAGCTTACCGACATACCGTCAATGCGAAGATTATCGGCAACCTATCTCCGCTTCCACCAAATTCTTTTTCCCGTTCGGGATAACGCACCGTTTGCCAAGGCGTCCAAAATCAATTTCGGATATAAAGTCATCATTCTGTTAGTTTATTTACTTGTTTTCAACCCGCTTCGTTTACTGCGGTTGTAACTGCGATACTCATCAATTCTATTTCCACATCGGGTTCATCCAACTCCTTCTCTTGCGGCAGACGGAACTTCATATATTTTATATTCAAACCACGATCCAACCATTGTTGTTCATAATAGGTACGGATGCCTAGTATGTCATCCACCAAACCGGAATAATACAAATCTTCGGTCATAAACTCTACCGGCAATTTGTTTTTCCTCTACCATATAGCGGGTGTAAGTAAACATAAAATTACTGTCGGTCTTCAAATGAATCAGTCCGTCCGGCTTCAAAAACTTACGATAACGTTCCATAAAGTATGTGGAAGTAAGACGTTTAGTCGCTTTTCTTCATCTGCGGATCAGAGAAAGTCAGCCATATCTCACTCACCTCACCCGGAGCAAAAAAAAAACGGTCGATGATTTCGATATTGGTACGCAAAAAGCCACATTCATCATGCCATCTTTCAGCGCTTCCGTCGCACCGGTCCACATACGGGCCCCTTTTTATATCTACACCGATAAAATTTTTATCCGGAATACATACGACCCAGCCCTACGGTATATTCACCTCGTCCGCATCCCAGTTCCAAAACTATCGGATTATCGTTCTTAAAAAGTCACGGTTCCAATTCCCTTCATATCGAACGTAACGTTATCGGCCACCGAATAAGGGTATTCAAACACGTGCGGATACTCCCGCATATCAGCAAATTTCTCCAGTTTTTCCTTTTCCCATGAAAATTAGTCTATCATTAATTTGTTTCCACAGGTAAAGGTAGGAATATCCTGTGAAAGAGAAAAAAATAGACCCGCAATTCACTTGCAGGTCTATTTTTCTTATCTTTTCTATTTTCTATATTATTCAGAAATTGCCTCAACGGACTCTCCCAATTCTTTCTTCAGATCTTCATAGAAAGCAGCATGTGATGCTTCTACATAAGGAGCCGGGAACAAGAAACCGAACAACACAGAATAGCCCAACCAATGAAGCTCAAATCCAACAAGAACATCTTCATCTTACGACCGGACATCATCGCCATACTTTTTCTCTATGGCAGCATCGTACTGTAACTCCGGATAATCTTTCAGAATAAAGAGCGTCATGGCATATGAATAGGACTTCATGATGCCGGAATGACAAGCAGCAACGTCCACAGGAACGTATAGACTGTAGTCAGCAGCATTGTACCCAATATCCGTCCATAGTCTTTAAACCCATCGAAAAGACGGGCAAAATCCAGCTTTATTCCACGAATCACATCCAAAAAAAAAGGACGGTATAGCCGAAGCCCAATGGCAAAAGCAACAAAGCGATGAGACTAAAAAGGAAGACGAAGCCACCGACTCCATAATACGATAGGGCAGCGTAGGGGCATTCATCACCAGTCCATAGACCAAGGTAATAACCGCACCCAGTCCCCAATTACCGGTCAACGCATCGATTGCCCGATTCTTCAATTCTGAATTTGTTTTCATAAGAATCTATTTTTCTATTAGTCTAAAATTGTCACCCAATTATGTGTATCAGGTTCATCACCATACTGGATAGCACGCAGTTTGTTATACAATTTTGTACAAACAGGACCCGGCTTTCCATCTTTAGAGATAATGTACGATTTCTTGTTTTCCAAATCATCAATACGCTGGATAGGACTGATAACAGCCGCCGTACCGCAAGCCCCCGCTTCCTCGAAGGTTTCCAGTTCTTCTTCAGGAACCGGACGACATTCTACCTTTATACCCAAATCCTCGGCCAGCTGCATCAAACTCTTATTCGTTATAGAAGGCAGAATAGAAGATGATTTTGGTGTAATGTAAGTATTATTTTTGATGCCGAAGAAATTAGCCGCACCACACTCGTCAATGTACTTCTTTTCCTTGGCGTCTAGATAGAACTCGCAGGAATATCCCAAATCATGGGCTTTCTTATTGGCACGCAGGCTGGCAGCATAGTTGCCGCCCACCTTAAAGCGTCCGGTTCCATAAGGTGCGGCACGGTCGAACTCACGGATAATAACATAAGGATTAGTAGAAAAACCACCTTTGAAATAAGGACCTACCGGAGTTACGAATACCACAAACAGATATTCATTGGCAGGGTGAACCCCCACCTGAGCACCTGTACCAATCAGTAACGGACGAATATAAAGAGATGCACCGCTTTCGTAAGGAGGAATGAAACGCTCGTTGGCTTTCACCACCTTCTTTATAGCGGCCACAAACTTTTCTGTAGGAAGTTCCGGCATCAGAATACCGTCACAAGTACTTTGCAAACGTTCCGCATTGGCTTCAGGACGGAAAATACGGATTTTACCGTCTTTTCCACGATAAGCCTTCAACCCTTCAAACGCTTCTTGCCCATAGTGCAGACAAGTGGCGGCCATGTGAATATTCAACGTTTCTTCCGAACAAAGTTCCAACTCTCCCCATGCACCGTCACGATAGTAGCAACGTACATTATAGTCTGTCTTCATATAGCCGAAGGACAGATTTGCCCAATCAATCTCTTTCATAGTGTATCTTAATTATGTTATTATTTACGAATGAGAGCAAAATTACGTTTTATATTTGCAAATTCCAATCAAAACAGCTTTTTTATTTATAGCTTTTATAATTTGCCAATATGTCAATGTGCTAAGGTACAAATATGCCATGCAGAATATAGCGCAGCCAATTGGCACATTAGCATATTGTCACATTGAAACATTATTATCCAACATTTTTCCTTTGGCAAAACGGTGGTAAGTTCATCACCCGGCTGCAATACAGAAGCATCGATCACCGCCTTGCCATTTTTCAGCGTGATACTATATCCCTTTTTCAACAAATTTTCGGGGAGATGCCGCCTTCAATTCCCTGCCAAAAGTTGGAGCCGATGCTTTTCCTTTACCAGACGACGCTGTGAAACGATGCCCAACCGAGTTTCCATCATTTTTAAACAATGGGTTTCTTTGTCAGACGGATTGCAGGCCTACTTCCAAATGTTTCATGATTCGTTCCTGGCGATAATGTTCCTCTTTCAGCCTCATCCGCGTCTGCATGGGAATACGTTCTACCATCCAGTTCAGCCGGGTATTTTCCCGTTCCATACGGGTAGAGATAGTATGAAGTACAGCCGATGCATAATCTTCAAGAACCTTGGCAGTGTCGTGCAAATGATTTATAAGAAACTCGGCAGCAGCAGTAGGTGTCTTGACACGAGTATGAGAAACACAGTCCAACACCGTATCGTCACGCTCATGCCCCTATACCGGTTATAATAGGTATAGGAAACTGAGCACAATTAGCCGCCAACTCATATGTATCGAACCCCCGAAAGGTCGGACGTGGCGCCTCCGCCACGGATAATAACCACGACATCCCAATCATCACGACAGGCATGGATAGCATCCAATGCGGTAATGACAGATTGTTCTACCGTTCCCCTGCATAATAGCGGGAAACAAAACGCGGATAAAGACAAAACCCCCAGGATTTGTTCCAGTTGATTACAAAAATCACCATAACCGGCTGCTGTAGCCGAGAAGCCAACGGCTATGCGTTGCGCCAGCAAAGGAATCTCCAGTTCCTTATTCAAAGTCAGCACACCTTCTTTCTTCCAATTGCTTCAAGATTTCGCGACGGCGACGCGCCATATCCCCAATGTAGAAGTAGGATCTATATCCTGCACAGTAAGCAGTAACCATACAATTCATGAAACTCCACAGCCACTTTCACCATCACTTTAATACCTGCAACAAAAAGCCTGCCCGGTTTCCTCTTCAAAATAAGGCTTCAGCAAACGGTAGACATTGCTCCAAATAGTCCCCCTTGCCTTAGCTATCAGATTATTCCCCGTGGCTCTTTCTGTACAAATTCCAAATAGCAATGACCGGAATAATTGGAACGTACATCACTCAGCTCTGCCTGAACCCAATAAGTATCGGGCAGACAAGCATGAATGCTGCGCTTAACCAACGCATTCAGTTCATACACCAAAAGAAAGAGGATGTTCTTCCATTATTTTTTTTCTTCTCTAATTCTATTTGACAAGCTTTCCAGATATCAGGCACACCATAACCGTAAATATTATCCGGATACTCTTTACGGTCTCTCCTGCATTCCGCACTGCCTCCACCACCTGCTTGGCAGTAAGCCAGGGACAAGCCTGCCAGAAACAGGCTACCAACCCCGCACAATGTAGGCGATGCGAAAGAAGTACCATTGGCATGAGAAACCGTTCCATCATTACCCGCTACGGCCGAAGCAACTCCCACCGCCATCACATCCGGTTTTACACGGCCATCTGTAGTATTTCCCACAGAAGAGAAATCAGCATTAACCAGATTCCGGTCCGCCGCCCCCACTGTAATAACATTTTCCGCATCTCCCGGAGGTGTGATTTTTTTCCATGTGCCACGCCCCGAATTTCCGGCACTGCATACCAACACCAATCCTTTATCGGCAGCCAAAGAAGCGGAATGAGACATCAATGAATAATGCCCGTCCAAATCACGGTACCGGTAATTCATGGTCGTATCATCAAACTCATAATATCCCAATGAAGTATTAACCACATCCACTCCCACACTATCGGCAAATTCCAAAGCTTCCGCCCAATAATCCTCTTCCACAGGCTGTTCCGTATCATCATCCTCACTACGGAGAAGCCAATATGAAGCTTCGGGAGCCGTGCCGACCAATACATTCGGCTTATTGGCAGCCATACAAGACAACACTTTCATGCCGTGATAGTTCTCGGCATAAATATCCGAGTGATAATTTACAAAATCGCGTGTTCCCAACAAGTCCATTCCTTTGAAAAACACTGATTTCATCAGCATTATAAAAACCGGCATCAATGACCGCTATCTGCATCCCCCTTCCCACGAAAACCTGCAGCGTGAAGACTGTCCCCATGATGAACAGCAATCTGCCGCCACGCATCCCCCATAATAGTTATTACTCTTTGTCACCCTATTGGTCACCTCTTTTTTACGGTTGGCATTGCGGGCAGGAATACTGTCGGGAGCTGTCCACACCCTTCCGGACAGTTGTCACAAAGGCAATGCCGCCACTTTATCAATAACCGACGTCGGATACCTGCACTACCACTGTATTGTTCCATTTACTTTTGGATACAAGCTGTGCTCCTTTTCCGACCAGCATATCTATAGCTCCGGCACACAGGAATATCTGTAGAATCAACGGGCAATCCCTGTTTATGCGACGCTCCAAAGCACGTTCGGACAAATAAGCCGAAGGCTTGTCCAATGCATAGGTTGTTTCCGCCTTATCGCGAAAGTTTACACGATACTTATACGTTTTTACTTGTGCCGACATTTTGTAAGGTGCATGCCAATAGCAAGCAGCCCACTATTCCTTTTGACTATTCATTAATTCTATTCCGTTTATTTTTTAAATGCAAAGATAAACAAACTTTTTCCCTCACACTCATTTTTTGTGTACCTTTGCAGCCGAATTCAGGTTAAACAGGTAAAAAGACAGAAAATAAAGTATGGCAAAAAACAGGAACCCCCACAGAATTGGGGAACACAACCAATCGGAAAATTACTTTTTACAATATGCAATACCCGCCATTATCGCTATGACGGCATCTTTCCCTATACAATATGGTAGACAGCATCTTCATCGGTCACGGTGTAGGCCCTTTGGCTATTTCAGGACTGGCTATCACCTTCCTGCTGATGAATCTGGCGGCTGCATTCGGTTCACTGGTCGGTGTGGGTGCCTCCACATTAGTTTTCCGTAAAATTAGGACAGAAAGATTATGCTACCGCCCAAAACATTTTGGGTAACGTAGTTACGCTGAACTTTATTATAGGTATAGGATTCAGTATATTAACCTTGCTTTTCCTTGATCCTATTCTCTACTTCTTCGGGGCAAGCCCGGATACCATCTCCTATGCACGAGACTACATGGTCATTATCCTGCTGGGCAATGTTATAACCCACATGTATTTGGGACTGAATGCCTTACTACGCGCTTCGGGGCATCCACAAAAAGCAATGACAGCCACCATCACCACAGTAATTATCAATACCATCCTTGACCCTATCTTTATCTATCTATTCCATTGGGGTATCCAGGGGTGCCGCCATTGCCACCATTCTGGCCCAAATCATCTCACTGGTGTGGCAATTCAAGACCTTCACCAACAAGAACGAGTTGCTTCATCTCCGCCGAGGCATTTACAAACTGCGCGGTACAATCGTAAAAACACCATCGCTATCGGTATGTCTCCGTTCCTGATGAATCTGGCAGCATGCTTCATTGTAATTTTCATTAACAAAGGTTTGAAAGAATATGATGGCGATCTGGCTATTGGCGCATTTGGTATTGTAAACCGGATTGTTTTCCTGTTCGTCATGATTGTGATGGGGCTGAATCAAGGAATGCAACCCATAGCCGGTTATAACTTTGGCGCCCAACAATATCATCGTGTAAACCAGGTATTAAAACTTACCATTTATGGCGCCACCGCTGTTACAACAACCGGTTTTCTAGTAGGTGAACTGATGCCCGAATTGGCCGTATCCGCTTTTACCACTCATGAGGGACTGATACAGCTATCAGCTACCGGCTTACGCATTGTAGTCATATTTTTTCCCATTATCGGGTTTCAGATGGTAACGTCCAATTTTTTTTCAAAGTATCGGCATGGCCGGTAAAGCCATCTTCCTGTCATTAACCCGACAATTATTATTCTTGCTTCCCAGCATCATCCTGCTCCCTCTTTGCTGGGGATCAGCAGGAATTTGGTGGAGTATGCCAATATCAGACTTGGCGGCAAGTGTTGTCGCAGGAATCATGCTTTACCGCCAGTTCAAGATTTTTAAGACCCACGGTAACAAATTAAAAGTTGAAAATTAAGAATTAAAAATTAGTTTCCTTATATTTGCCCACATAATCAATAGACAACGACTATGAACGAGCATTATGTTATCAACCTAGGACGCCAACTAGGCAGTGGAGGAAAAGAGATAGGCGAAAAACTGGCCCAAGAGTTTGGTATCGCCTTTTACGATAAAGAATTAATCAAACTAGCTTCGGAAGAGAGCGGCCTATGCAAGGAATTCTTTGAAAAAGCAGATGAAAAAGCTTCTCAAAGCATTATCGGCGGTCTGTTCGGAACACGTTTTCCTTTTTATCAGCGACGGAGCCATTCCCTATGGCAGTTGTCTGAGCAATGACGCTTTGTTCAAAATACAAAGCGACGTAATACGTGAACTGGCTGAAAAACAATCGTGTCTGTTTGTCGGCAGATGTGCCGACTACATTTTGCGTGACCATCCCCGTTGCGTTAATATATTCGTTTCTGCTTCCAAAGAAGCACGCATCGAAAGATTGATGCATATCCATCATATTTCTACAGAAGCCGCTGAAGAATTGATGGAAAAAGCAGATAAAAACGGTCGGCTTACTATAATTATTATAGTTACAAAACGTGGGGGGAGCTGCCGAAACTTATCACTTATGCATTGATTCGTCCGTATTGGGGATTGATGGAACAGTACAATTCATCAAACAGTTTGTAAAATTAAAGTTAGGATTTTAACTACTTAAAAAATGGTATACAGACAATTCAAAGGGTTACCCCAGCTATAATGAAGGGACATGCCTGATTTTTTTATTCCGTATTTAAAATAATTCAGGCACATCCCTTTATATTATACCATGGCAGGATAAATCAGAAAACATCAATCTTCAAACTTTTCCTATAAAATCAACCAATTCATTCACTTACGCAACATATCCCATAAGATTCCTATCGCCAATAATATAGAAATGATTACTATGAGCAGTTTCAAATATGCAGGGCTAATAATTAGCATAATTATCAGTCTGATATCCTGTACACACAACAAGAACTACCCACAGCCTTCCAACCCGAATTGGCAAAGGCAGAAGCAATGATGTACAGATATCCCGACAGCGCACTGCATATATTACAGGGCATACAACCTGACATTCCTTCTGAAAATGAACAATATGCCACATGGGCATTATTGATGACACAAGCTCAATATAAAAACCAAATTGAACAATCCGATTCTTTAATAAATATCGCTTACTCTTATTTCACCAAACATGATAATGCACAAAGAAAGGCATTGGCGCTATATTATAAAGGTATCTTGCGCCATGAAAGTCATCATGCCGAAGATGCATTGTCATTTTATCTAGAAGCAGCGACTGAAATAGAGAAAAACAAATGATTATCAATTAGGCTTTCTTATCAATTCAGAGGTAGGACTAATGTATCTGTATCGAAAACTAAATGATTATGCTATGGAATATTTTGAAAAAAGCACATCATAATGCCGAACTATCCGACAACCAAACATACATAGCTTTCTCTTTCATATATATCGCCAGAGCATTTTCACAGAAAAAACAATATAATAAAGCGATAGAATATTATGAAAAAGCTATAAAAATAGGACAAGTGAATAACTATCCTACCATATTGGCAAGCGCCATGAACGAAACCAGTTTTTTATTTCTTAAAACAGGAGAAAATAAAAAGGCTCTTCAGTATGCAAAAGATTGTATTAAAATAAAAAAGACTGATCAAAGAATATTTTCATTGGGAGATACTTATCGCTATTTAAAAATGTACGATTCTGCATATTTTTACCTAAACCAAGCTTGCCTGTCACCTAATATCCATACAGCCCGTAGCGCCTATCAAGCACTATATTATATTAGTCAAGAAGAAAAAGATTACAAAAAGGCAGTAGAATACAGTAATAAGCTATGGTTCTATCAAGATTCAATAGGTAAAACAGATCGCAATAAAGCATTAATAGAGATGCAAGAAAAATATGATCAGCAAAAAATAATCAATGAAAATAATCTGTCACAAATAAAGAAAGACCGGATCATACGCAATGTGCTCATTGCCTTAATCATTTTGTCTTTCATCATAGCAATAACAAACTATCTATACCAACGAAAAATAGTTTCTCAAAAACAAGAGATATCGGAGAAAGAAGAAAAATTCGTTATTTCACTATGAAAAATACATGAAAATGAGACATTGATAAACCGCAACAAAATGCGGATAGAAGAACTTTACGATCCAAATGGAAGGAAGCCTAGAGATAAAAAGAACAATGGAAAGAACAAAATAAAATACGACAAGAAATACAACAACAGAATGAAACGCTGAAACTGGAGAACAATAACCTGCAAAATCATATAAGCAATTATGCCCAGTCATTAAAAAGAAAAATCGAAAGAACTGGAAGCTATGGAACATCTATCAAAAGAAAACCAGTATCTACATAAACGCGAGGCTTTTTTATGTAACCAACTCATTAAGCAGACAGAATTATTCAATAAGCTAAAAACAACAAAGTATATAGACAATAAACTATGGCAAGAAATAAAAGAAAAATAGATTTATTATTCGATAACTATACTAAAAGACTATGTCATCAGATACCTTCCTTAACAGACGGTGATATACAAATATGCTGTTTGATAAAACTACGGTTCAGCAACGGTGACATCGCCAATATGTTAGCCATCTCGCCCACATCTGTGTCCAAAAGAAAATTAAGATTAAAAGAACGCATCGTACAAGAAATAGGTTCATTAGGCGAAAATCAAAGCCTTGATTTATGGCTTATGGAATACTAAAAATAAACAATTGTCTATATCGCCCTCCTATAAAAAAAAAGGTAATAAGCTAGTTATTAACTTATTACCTTTTTTTCCATTTGTCCACATGATATCTGCACGTTTTTAAGATTTATCCTCTAACTTTGCCCCAAACAAAACAATTAAAACAAACATAAAGTCATGAAGTTAAAAAAGTATAAAGAAAAAGATATGGAGTATAGTTATTATCATAACTACATTAATAGGTATTTTGCCTGTACAAGCCAATACAACAGAAACTCCTGTTAAAGATGTAGAATTGGATGGCAGATGGGATGATCCTATTAGAAGTGCTGCTACCAATTGCCCCATAACTGTATTTACCGATGGCTATCTCCTTACCCTCAAGAACGCGTCACCCGACCGTGATATGACCATCCGCATCACAGATATGGCAAAAGGGGGCGTCGTTTATGAAAATGATATTCCTGAAGTACAGAGCGCTTACATCACAATTTCTATTGCAAATTTCCCTGCAGAAGAATATAAACTAGAAATAACAGGTACACCTTCCGGACATTTAACGGGATATTTCACTAAAGAGTGACAGACCTGTTTTCATAACCCAACTAAAGTATACTTAAACCACTAACTTGATTCATTAGAAATTGGAACATGAAAGTTCCAATTTCTATGAATATAATTTGTCCAAAAAGTTCATTAAACAAATCCATATTAACGCAATAATATATGCTGAATTTCCTTCTTGACATAGCACCGGACAAAAGCCAGTTATTGCTAACCATCAAATTAGCAGGGATATTGCGGGAAAAGAAACAAGAGGTATACTATACCTACACCTCAAACCCTGCTTTTACGCCTGTACTATATGATAAAGGAATAAGCAACTGCGTACTTTATCCAGATGATTTCCGTTGGTTAAAGCCCGACCTAACGCTTCTGGATTGTCGGCATGCAGCACATGCCTCCCTCTATCGGCAGCTAGCCATTGACTATATTTTCATAGCCATGCAGTTGCCTGACCAAAAAAACATACAGGACAAAGATATTTCTATACTTTATCTGCCACCCACTCCCTACCTGTCATCCGGTTCCGGACCACGTTTGGAAACATTGACAAAGAGATTGCAGGATATTAAAAAAGACAAAGAAAGAAATATTATTGTCGGATTATTAGGAAAAGGAAATAAAAATTCAAAGATTCTAGAAGATTTTTATAGAGTTATAAAAAGAAGTTCCATCAGAAATCCCCGGTACCAATTCATATTATTGACCGACATACCAAATGTATATCAATCGTCTGAATTGCCCGACAACATGGAATTATTCCGCACGCTGAACCTTAACACCATATTACCATTATGCGATTTGGCTTTGACCGACTCACATTCTGACGCATGGCTGGATTGTACCTTTGCTCAAATACCGGTACTGAAATATTCGCCTAAAGATATGATAAACATAACTCCGATGAAATTGGAGCAACAAATAGAATATGCATTACAAAATAAAACAACACTAACACAAAAGGCGAAAGAGTTATGCGATTTCTTTGAGCGTAAGAATCGGGAAATAAACAAAATAGCCGATATGTTAATAGAAAGAGCAGGACGTAACAGATATAACTCATGCAGACTCCGGCCGCACACTTATTAAAGTAATTCAGCGTTCATACCTACTTCCACGTCCAAATGAACGTTAATCGCTCCAATGAATTTCTTTTTTTAAGTGATTGCGGCCGCTCCATGAGTTTTCTCTTATAAAACAAACCGGGTTATGACAGAATACGAACTTGATAAAATAAAGAAATCATTTGTCCGTTCCAATGCTAAGTGCCCTGTAGAGGTAGCTTGCCTGCTCACTGTTATAAAATATTACAACGGAAAAGAAACGGACATACATACATTGACCGAATGGTGCAAAATAAATGGAAAGCTTACCTTGGCAGGAATGAAACAAGGGGCTATATATTCCGGCATGAAAGCCGAAATATGTTTGCAAAACATTCATCAATTAACACAAAGAAAACTTCCCATCATCCTTTTCACTCTCAATGATTTCAATGTACCAGGATATGTAGTCTGTTACGGCATTCATGAATCCCGATTCATTATCTGGGAACCAGAATTCGGACTCATGCAATATTGGGCGGACGAAATGAAAACATTATGGATAAAAGGAATAGCCCTGACCCTCTTTCCCACACAAGATTTTATGAATTCGGCAAATCTCCATCTAAAATGGTGGGAAATATATAGCTGGAGCAAACTATGGAAAAGAAAGGTAGAACATTGGTACGAATATATATGGTTAAACGTACCTTTATTCCGCCAAATGGTATATAAGCTGGGTAAGAACAAATGAAATGTGAAAAGTAGGCACTCATAATCTTTCCTTCTCACTCTCTCCGGCACCACTACCCTTATATTTATTACGCGTAGCATTAAATTTATAGCGTACCGTCAGCATCACTTTCCTACTATCATAATTATTAATTTGCAAAGAAGATGCCCGGTTATAATACATACGGTTTCCAGACTTCATACCATGGAACAAATCCGTACCACTCAGTTTCACAGACATCCTATCCCCCCAAAAGAACTTTGTAACCCCGGCATCCACATAAAAAATATTCTTGGTTTCCGAGCAATTCTCCATATCGCCTTTACTTTGATAATTCATTTCCACCGAAGCCATCCAGCCGTGATTAAAATTAAACGTATTATTAAAAGCCCCCGTAAACATCGGTTTGTTCATCTTCAGCAATCCATCGGTAGTCTCCAGATCCAGCCATTGTTTCTGCACTCCCCAATTCAATTGCGGCGACCAGATTCCAAACTTAGGCGCCAATGACAAGAATGCTGAAACAGACTTCAAGCTATGAAGATTTTTGAAAGAAATAAGCGTTACCGCCGGATTATACTCCATTTGTTCCCCCCAGTAAATGATTGCATTTCTTCTGTCATTATAATCCACACTAAACTGCATAAACTTCCATGCCCCCATCAAAGAAACGTTATGCACCACCTCATGTTCCAATAACGGATTGCCGGACTGAAGCGTGAACCTATTGGCATACGTCACATTATTGCTCAACTGCTGGTAGGACGGACGACGCGTCTTTGCCGCATAACTAAGCTGTAACTGCACTCCGCCTATTTCAGAACCCAATGAAACACTCGGAAAGAAATTACTGAAATTCCGGCTTTGTCCTTCCATATATTTCCCATCCTCATAATAATCAAAGTTCACCCACTCATAACGTCCCCACGGAGAGTTGCCCTATGGGGGTATTGCGGCTATACTCTAAAAACGGACTGATATTCTGCTCTTTCAGTTTACTGAATGAAGTCGGCACATAACCTTCCGGATTCACATAATCATCCTGCCGCTCTGTATGACTGTATTCAGCCCCTATCATGACATTTCCTCCAAGCAGCGGACGGCTCAGCACCAGTTTGGCAGCAAAGAGTTCACTTCTCAATGTATTGGTAGAAGTGACAACCCTATCTTCCTTATTACTGCTTTCACAGACGCATCATATCTTGCACCGGGGCTGGTAATCAGTTCTACATTCTTAATATCTTCTGACTTCAGCTGGTCCAGTTCCGACAAATCACGCAGCAATCTTCCATTCACATAGATTATCGGGCTCCCTTTTCCAAATACCTCATACGCATCATTTTTCTTCTGAAGTCCCGGTATATGCTTCAACACATCCTCCGCCGTACCCATTTTGCTAAGTACTGTTCCTTGCACATGGGTCTGCAACCCTTCAGCAGTAAGTTTATATGACGGGCGATTCCCCTTTACCACGACTTCCCCCAACAGATTAACATCTTCATGCATCACAATCGTTACCGGAAATTGAGCATAGGCTTTTGTCATCGGAATAAAGCCAAGACAAGAAATTCTGAGTATATTGTTACCGCTTGTTTGGTCTATGCTGAAAATTCCTTGTTCATTGCTAATTGTACCTTGCACAAAAGATGAATCTTTGGAAGATAGCAATACCACATTAGCAAAACTGACAGGATTTCCTTTTTCATCAACTAATGAGCCGGAAACACTCTGTGCGTCAACAATAATCACTTGTAACACTAATCCGAGTAGTAAAATCACTTTCCTCATGTTCTATACTTTTTTTTTTTTGAAATTATCACAAACGTCTTAGCTCATCATTTGCCGCTCCTGTCCCTTTATACTTGCTCTTTGTTGTATTAAACTTATAGCGCAAAGTAATAGAAAATTCACGAGTATCCCATTGATTAGTCTGCTCCCAAATAATACTGCCAAAATATGTTTGCCAATAATTACGTGAACCATGAAAAAGATCGTTCCCTCGAAGTTCCAGACTTAAGGCATCCCTTAAAAATGACTTACGGACAGAGATGTCAACTGTACCATAATTTTTGAACTGATACAAATTCTGATAATTTCCTTTTCCCATAAAAAAAGCCCATCCAAACTGACAAGAAAATCACCAGGAAGTTCAAATGTATTGTTGAACCTTATTGTAGGACGAGGCTTATTAAACTCTATGCCATCTATTGTCATCCATTGTTTCTTCACGCCGATATTTATGTTAGGATGCCAAAAGCCAATAGCCGGTGAAATAGAGAAAGAAACATTCAAAGTCGGACGATTATGATAATTGAGGTAAGTCATCATCATTGAATTGCCATTATCTATCGGATCTCCCCAATAAATGATTTCCTTACGCCACTGCTGATAGCTGACAAGTAACTGTAAAAACGCCATGTACCGACCAATGAAATATCGTGAATGGTGCACGGCTCCAGCAATGGGTTACCACGTTGCATAGTGAAACGGTCTACATAGGTGACATTGTTGCTTAACTGGCTATAAGTAGGTCGTTGCGTTTTAGCAGTATAACTCAACTGTGTCCGGACAGAACCTAGTTTTCTTGAAAAAGAAAGATTAGGAAACCAGTTTCCATACATACGGCTCTGTTCATCCATGTGCACACCATCCTTATAATAATCAAAAGTTACATGCTCATATCTTACACCCAATGAAAGGTTACCTATCGGGAACTGACGGCTGTATTCGGCAAAGCCACTCAATCCATATTCCTCTACACGACTGATGGTACTTTCCACATATTTCTCCGGATTACGGTACTCGTCATTGCGACGGGTATCCGTATATTCTCCGCCTACCGAAAGATTACCTCCAAACAACGGATAAGAAAGTACCAATTTAGAAGCTAGCAATTTATTCCTAATGTAACTCTGTGTATGCACATCCCGACTTTCTTGCTCTTGACTGACTTCGTGATAAAGACCTTTTCCTGTAGAAGTATTAGTATAATAGTCTGTATTAAAATCAATATTCAAATCTCCCACAGTACCATTATAATAAACATTTAGTTGATGAGTAGGCTTACCGGAAGTAGAAGAATACTCTTGATTTTCCAAGTGGTCATAAAACTGATTGTTGGCTGTAATATCATTAGAGGTAAATACATCCGACTTCGTATTTGGACGGGAAGTAAGAGTATAGCGGAATCCCAGTGAATGTTTATCATTCAGGCTGTAATTAGCTCCTATTTCACCTCGTAAAGACTTGTCTACTACAGTTCCATCCAATAAATTCTGATATTTCCATAAAGAATCAGACTCCAAGGTATGTACAATATCATTTTTCATGATATATTCGTTCTTTAAATAACGGAATATACCAAAAATATCAAGTCCATTATGGCGGTAGTTTACATTCAATTGCTCTATCAAGTCTACATTCTGGCTCTGATAGTAACTGGAACGGAGATCGAAGCCGAAACCATCTCCGGCACGCCGGATAGTCTGTATACGGATAACGGCAGTTACAGTTGCATCATAACGTGCACCGGGATTAGTAACAACTTCTACGCTCTTAATATCTTCCGAATTTAGTTGATCCAATTCCGAATCATCACGTACCTGCCGCCCATTGATATAAATAAGAGGTGTTCCTTTGCCAAGTACTTCATAGGAATTCCTCTCTTTTATTACACCCGGTACTTTTTTCCCAATACATCGCTTGCTGATCCGGCTTTAGAGAGTACACTATTTTGTATATTAGTCACCAGTGCGTCGCCTCTCATGCGAGTAACAGGCATATCAGCTTTTACCACAACTTCAGCCAATATCTGTGTGTCTGAAGCGAGACAGATAATTCCAAGATCTGTACTTCTGTTATCTAATGGACGATAAACAGTAGCATAGCCAATAGATGAGATGCGAAGCACATCCTTTGTTTCTTTGACATTGAGACTAAACGCGCCTTCTTCATTACTGATACTTCCTGCCACGAAAGCAGAATCGGGCAAAGAAAGTAACACTATTGGCATAAGGGACAGGTTGTTGTTGCTCATCAATTACTTTACCTGTTACCGTAACTGTGCTTGCAGCTGCACTGCCAACCCCATAAAGAAGTATAAACAAAAAGTATATTCGCTCTCATATTCTATATTTTTAAAGTTTCAAAACACATTATATTACAAAGCTATAGAATAATCAACGGCACATTCTATCGGTTTATTATAGAAGCTATTACCTTGATCATAATTCCTTAGACGACAAGTCATCAGTGAACACTTTTGTTTAATGTACAAGTAGAACAAGTATCTATATTTTCCAAACTAAATCCTCCTCGGAACATTCTCCATTTATCTCTATTTTCCCAAAGTTCTTTCAAATTTTCTTTTGTAAGATCTCCTACAAGCAATTCTTCATGTCCAAAAGCATAAATACATGGATATAATTTTCCATCCGAACTAACGCCAATATGCGTTGTTCCGGCAGAACAATAAACTTTGTTGTTAACAAATTCATGATAGCGTTCCAAAGTAGCAACTTCTACTAAAGACAAACTCAGAAGATGACCATATTCTTCCTCTAATTGAGCAAAATTGTGTTTTACAATTTCACGTTGAGAGCGTGACAATATTAAAGTCAAATTCTCGTTTGCTCTGCCTATTCTATCTGTAAATCCAAAGAAGATACCTTTTACTCCCAAAGAAATTGCTAACTTTACAGCTTCTTGTAAATAAAGATAATTATTTGAATTAATAGTGTATGTTAAGGAAACTTTTGCACCATGAGCGACCAAAAGTTCAATGTTTTTTACAACTTTATTAAAGACTCCTTTTCCTCTCAGCTGGTCATGCTGCTTATCCGAGTGCCCATCTAAAGATATAGTTAATGATACATTTTTTCTAGATAATGCCTCAACATTACTACTATTTATTAATGTACCATTAGTTAGTACTCTATAATTAATCCTTTTATCGACAATATTATTAAAGACCTCAGAAAAATGTGGATAAAACATGATTTCACCCCCTGTAAGTGTCACATTATGCATTCTGCAATCCTCAAACTGTTCAAAAAATGCCAATCCAGTCAGAAACCCCAAGTTCTTTTGTATCGACTACTATTAGGGAGAAGAACTTTGGAAACAATGTTTGCATCTTAAATTACAATTATGTGTAAAATGCAATTCAGCAGTTAAAGGAGTAGATGTAATAGGAACATCATAACCACAAACTCCATCTCCATTAGGGGAAACCATCTCCCTTATGTAATGGAAATTCGAAGGAACTAAAAAATTTAAAGGTTCTACCTCCTTGCAAAGATTCCAAAAACCCTTCCCAATCTATTTTAATATTCTTTTGCTCAATAGCTTCATACAAACTTGAAAAAAGACAAAGCCTTATCATGAAATATTTTCAAAAGAGTATAACATGATCTTGTCACATACAAGGTTAAACGAGAAGTAATATCATAAACAGAATATTTTCTAGATTCATAATATGGATCTGTTCTTAATATCCAATTATTTGCTAATGTATATTTTATAGTTAAATCATTTATAATCATAAGAATCTATTTATAATGGTAAGTATTTATCATATATTCAGATATAAAAAATTAAGATAAAGAAGGTACTTATCGCTAAGTACCTTCTACTTCAGACTAATCTTTTTAGATTGATCTGAAACAAATCATTAACCATTGCAGCAGATGATTCCACCAAGAGAACCTTCAGATGGTCTTTCAAGATCTTCATGC
>VOFF01000269.1_pt1 | contig 22001 bp, 23 predicted proteins | sample 5384061 | NCBI WGS metagenome assembly VOFF01 (sample SAMN12384725, study PRJNA508395) | human gut metagenome | isolation source: healthy gut E | host: Homo sapiens
ACGAGCATGTCCTCTCGTCGCGCGACGCGTTGGTGCTCGACGAATTGCCCGAATCGATGGTCGTCGTCGGATCGGGTGCCATCGGCTGCGAGTTCGCATCGTTCTACGCTGCGCTCGGCGTGCGGGTGACCGTGGTCGAGTACCTGCCGCAGTTGATGCCGCTCGAAGACGAGGAGGTGGCGCGGACGATGGAGCGGGCTTTCCGCAAACAGCGTATCGCGGTGATGACCTCCACGACGGTCAAGTCCGTGACGGTCGACGGCGAGGGCCGGTGCCGCGTGCGCATCGAAGGCAAGAAGGGCGAGGAGGAGCTTACGGCCGACAAGGTGCTTTCGGCCGTCGGCATCAAATCCAACATCGAAGGACTCGGGCTGGAGGAGCTGGGCGTGCGTGTCGAACGCGACAAGATCGCGGTGGACGAACATTATCGCACCAATGTCGAGGGGGTCTATGCCGTGGGCGACATCGTGCCCGGACCGGCATTGGCCCACGTCGCGTCGGCCGAAGCGCTGCACTGCGTGGAACATATCTGCGGCGTCGAATCGGATCCGGTGGATTACTCGGTCATCCCGTCGTGCGTCTTCACTTCGCCCGAGGTGGCGTCGGTCGGCCTGACCGAGCGCGAGGCGCTGGCCCGGGAGATTCCCTATACGGTGGGGCGCTATTCGTTCATGGCCTCGGGCAAGGCTGCGGCCGCCGGCGAACGCGACGGCTTCGTGAAACTGCTTTTCGACGCCGACCGCAAGCTGATCGGGGCGCATCTGGTAGGAGCCAGCGTGACCGAGATGCTCGCCGAGCCTGCGCTGGCCTGCCGTCTGGGGGCCACGGCGCGGCGAACTACTCGCTGGGGGTCAACCTGCTGTTCCGGCTCAACCGGCAGCTGGCCGAAATGGTCGGCCGTGTCGGCGGTTACGACGTCCGCATCGAGGAGGTGCACCACACGCAGAAGAAAGATGCACCGAGCGGCACGGCCATCACGCTGGCCGAAGAGATCATCGGCCACATCGGCACGAAGGAGCGCTGGGTGAACCGCCCTGCGGCCGATCCCTCGGAGCTGGCGATCTCATCGATCCGCGAAGGGGCGGTGCCGGGTATCCACACCGTCACCTATACCTCGGCGGACGACGTGCTGACGCTGCGGCACGAGATCCTCAACCGCCGCACGCTGGCGCTGGGGGCCGTCATCGCGGCAGAATTCCTGAACGGCAAGCGGGGCGTCTACACGATGGACGACCTGTTGAAATAGGCGGCGAAGCGAGACGATTCCGATGAAAAAGTCTCCGACCATCGCCGCACTCCTGATAGAATAGCGTCGCTGCCGACACAAACCGAACAACTCCGACATGGAAAAAATCAAGGCAATCCTGCGTAACAAATGGTTCGGCTTCATCTTCTGGAGCCTCCTCTATATCCTGTGGTTCGTCGTCTGGACGGGCAACCTGTGGCTGCTGCTGGGCGAACTGGTCATCGTCGACCTCTACTTCACGCATTTCCTCTCGCGGCTCATCGGCCGGCGCAACCGCGAATGGTGCCGCCGCAGCCCGACCTACAAATTCATCTACGAGTGGGTCAACGCAATCGTTTTCGCAACGGTCGTCGCCTCGCTCATCCACATCTTCGTCTTCCAGATGTACGTCATCCCGTCGTCGTCGATGGAGTCGTCGCTTCTTATCGGCGACTACCTCTACGTGAGCAAGGTGGCCTACGGCCCCCAGATGCCCAACACGCCGGTGTCGTTCCCCTTCGTACACCATACGATGCCCTTCTCGCAGACGAAGAAATCCTTCTCGGAGTGCATCCGATGGCCGTACCACCGGCTCAAAGGATTGCGCAGCATCGAGCGCAACGACGTGGTGGTCTTCAACTTCCCCGCCGGCGACACGGTGCTGCTCCAGCGGCAGGACGCCACCTACTACGACGTGCTGCGCGAATACCAGCGCACGCTGGGCGCCAGGGCGGGCCGCGAGAAACTGTTCCGCGACTACACGGTCATCACCCGTCCGGTCGACAAGCGCGAGAACTACATCAAACGCTGCGTGGCCATCGCCGGCGACTCGCTCAAAATCGTGGGCGGCGAAGTCTACGTCAACGACGAGCCGCAGGCTCCCGTCGAGGGCAAGCAGTACATGTATACGGTGATGACCTCGTCGCCGCTGTCGAAATACGCGATCGACAAGCTCGGCATCACCGAGTGGAGCGGCGGCAACGGCTCGAACTACTACATGCTGCTCGACGACGAGCGGGCCGAGGAGTTGCGCCGCATGGGCAACGTGCTGGCCGTCGAACGTTTCATCTACGAGGAGCCCAACCGCGAAGTCTATCCCCACGACCTGACGCTGGGATGGAATCAGGACAATTACGGCCCGATCTGGATTCCGGCCCGCGGGGCGACGATCCCGCTCACACCCGAGAACATGCGGCTCTACCGCCGCTGCATCGAAGTCTACGAAGGCAACCGCGTGGAAGAACTGCCCGACGGCAGGGTACTGCTCAACGGCCAGCCGGCCGCGGACTACACCTTCCGCATGAACTACTACTGGATGATGGGCGACAACCGCCACAACTCGGCCGACTCGCGTTTCTGGGGTTTCGTGCCCGAAGACCACATCGTGGGGCGCGCCTCGTTCATCTGGCTGTCGCTCGACGCACAGAAATCGTTCCCGTCGAACATCCGGTGGAACCGGCTCTTCACCAAAGTGAAATGACGACGCCAGCCGACGATACCTATCTGACCATCGAAGCGCCGGCCGAGGCGATCTACAAGGAAAAGAGCAGCAAATTTCTCGCTTTCGCCTATCCCGTCGCTGACGAAGAGGAGATCCGCAGCCGGCTCGAAGCGTTGCGCAAACGTTACTACGACGCCACGCACCATTGTTACGCCTGGCGGCTGGGGCCGCACGGCGAGGCGTTCCGCGCCAACGACGACGGCGAACCCTCGTCGACGGCCGGCCGGCCGATTCTGGGGCAGCTGCTCTCGCACGAAACGACCGACTGCCTGATCGTCGTCGTGCGTTATTTCGGCGGGACGAAACTGGGCGTGCCGGGCCTTATCGCCGCATACAAGGAGTCGGCGGCGGAGGTACTGGCGGCGGCACGCATCGTGCAGCGAACGGTCGACCGCCGCATCGCGGTGACCTTCTCCTACGCGGCGATGAACGACATCATGCGCATCGTCAAGGAGGAGCAGCCCGCCGTCGAGTCGCAGCGGTTCGACAATCTCTCGTCGATCGTGCTGCGTATCCGCGCCAGCCGCGCCGAACGATTAACCGAACGACTCCGCAAGGTCGAAGGAGCGACCATCGAAACATGAACGAACCGAAAAGCATCCATATCAAGGGAGCGCGGGTACACAACCTCCGAAACATCGAGGTGGAAATCCCGCACGACACGCTCACCGTCATCACGGGCCTCTCCGGCTCGGGCAAATCGACCCTGGCCTTCGACACGATCTTCGCCGAGGGGCAGCGCCGCTACGTGGAGAGCCTGTCGGCCTACGCCCGGCAGTTTCTGGGCAAGATCGACAAGCCCGACGTCGACCTCATCACGGGGATCGCGCCGGCCATCGCCATCGAACAGAAGGTCAACACGCGCAATCCGCGTTCGACGGTCGGCACCACCACCGAGATCTACGACTACCTCAAACTGCTCTTCGCCCGCATCGGCCGCACCTTCTCGCCCGTATCGGGCCGCGAGGTGAAGTGCTACGACGTCGACGACGTGGCCCAATACGTCCTCGCGCTCGGTCAGGGAGCGAAAGCGCTCGTCGCAGCGCCGCTGGTCGCCGCCGAGGGGCAGGGCGTCATCGAGAAGCTGACGCTGCTCATGGGCGACGGCATCCAGCGCGTGCAGTACGACGGCCGCACACGTTTCATCGAGGAGCTGCTGCCGGAACTCGATCCCGCCGTCCGGCCCGACGAGCTGTCGGTGATCGTCGACCGCCTGCGCGTCGCCTCCGACGAGGAGTTCGCCACGCGCCTGCGCGACTCCGTGGCCCGCGCGTTCGCCTACGGCGACGGCGTGTGCCGCATCCTGACCGACGAGGGAGCCGAGGAGTTTTCGTCGCGCTTCGAGGCCGACGGAATCGCCTTCGCACAGCCCACCGAACACCTGTTCAGCTTCAACAACCCGCTGGGTGCCTGTCCCCGCTGCGAGGGCTACGGCAAGATCATCGGTATCGACGAGGACCTGGTGATTCCCGACAAGGGCAAGACGATCTACGAAGACGCCGTCGCCTGCTGGCGCGGCGAGACGATGCGCAAGTGGAAGGAGAAGCTGGTGGAAAACGCCGGCAAGTTCGACTTCCCGATCCACACGCCCTACCATGAACTGACGCCCGAACAGAAGCGCCTGCTGTGGACGGGCAACGAATACTTCTACGGTCTGGACAGCTTCTTCGAATACATCGACAGCGAACGGCGCAAGATTCAGTTCCGCGTGATGAAGGCGCGCTACACGGGCAAGACGCGCTGCCCCGAATGCGGCGGCAGCCGCCTGCGCAAGGAAGCGCTCTACGTGCGCGTGGGCGGCCGCACGATCGCCGATCTGGTGACGATGAACGTCGACGCGCTGCTGGCGTTTTTCAAGGAATTGCAACTCGACGCACACGATACGACCACCGCACGGCGCATCCTCACCGAAATCGTCAACCGCCTGCAATACCTCGCCGACGTGGGACTGGGCTACCTGACGCTCGACCGCCTGAGCTCGACGCTTTCGGGCGGCGAGTCGCAGCGCATCAATCTGGCCACGTCGCTGGGCAGCAACCTCGTCGGTTCGCTCTACATTCTCGACGAACCCTCGATCGGCCTGCATCCGCGCGACACGAACCGGCTGGTGGGCGTGCTCAAACAATTGCGCGACCTGGGCAACACCGTCATCGTGGTCGAACACGAGGAGGAGGTGATCCGCGCGGCGGACTGGATCGTCGACGTCGGCCCCGAAGCGGGCTACAACGGCGGTGAGATCGTTTTCTGCGGCCCCGCGAAAAAACTTCCCGCCTGCCGGAAAAGTCTCACGGCCGACTACCTGGCCGGACGGCGGCGGATCGAACCGCCCTCGACGCCGCGCGGGTGGAGCCATTCGATCGTCGTCAAGGGGGCGCGGGAGAACAACCTGCGAAACATCGACGTGCGCTTTCCGCTGGGAGCCATGACCTGCGTCACGGGCGTCAGCGGCTCGGGCAAGTCGTCGCTCGTCAAGGGAATCCTCTACCCGGCACTGCGGCGCACGCTCTTCGACACGGGAATCAAACCGGGCGACTTCGACGCGCTGGAAGGCGACGTACAACTGCTCAAATCGGTCGAAATGGTCGACCAGAACCCGATCGGAAAGTCGACGCGCTCGAATCCCGTCACCTACATCAAAGCTTACGATGAAATACGCAAACTCTTTGCCGACCAGCCCTATGCGCAGCACAACGGCATGACGCCTTCGCACTTCTCGTTCAACATCGCCGGCGGCCGCTGCGAGGAGTGCCAGGGCGAGGGCGTCATCAAGGTCTCGATGCAGTTCATGGCCGACATCGAACTCAAATGCGAGGCGTGCGGCGGCCAGCGCTTCAAGGAGGAGGTACTCGAAGTGAAATACCGCGGCCGTTCGATCTACGACGTACTGGAAATGACCGTCGACGACGCCGTGGCCTTCTTCGGCGAAGACAAGGCCAACGCCGTATGCCGGCGCATCGTCGACCGGCTGCTGCCGTTGCAGGAGGTGGGACTGGGTTACATCAAGCTGGGACAATCCTCCTCGACGCTCTCGGGCGGCGAGTCGCAGCGCGTGAAGCTCGCGTCGTTCCTCGCCAAGGACGCCGTGCAGGGCAACGTGCTGTTCCTCTTCGACGAACCCACCACGGGGCTGCATTTCCACGACATCAACAAACTGCTGGCGGCCTTCGACGCGCTGATCCGCAAGGGACACACCATCGTCGTCGTCGAACACAACATGGACGTCATCAAGTGCGCCGACTGGGTGATCGACCTCGGCCCCGAAGCGGGCGACCGGGGCGGCAGGGTAGTCTTCGAGGGGACGCCCGCCCAGCTCGAAACGTGTGCGGAGAGTTACACGGGACAATTCCTGAAACTCCGCACCAAACTGTAAAATCCATGAAGGAATTCCATACCTATACGCTTCCCAACGGTATCCGCGGCATCCACCGTCAGGTACGCGGCAACGTGGCCCACTGCGCGCTCGTCGTGGGCGCCGGCACGCGCGACGAGCTGAAATCGGAGTACGGGCTGGCGCACTTCGCCGAACACGCCTTCTTCAAGGGTACCCAGCGGCGACGCGCCTACCAGGTCAACTGCCGGCTGGAAAACCTCGGCGGCGAACTGAATGCCTACACCACCAAGGAGGACACGACGCTGCACGCCACCGTGCTGCGCGGCGACTTCGCCAAAGCCGTCGAACTGCTCGCCGACGTGGCGTTCCGTTCGACCTTTCCCGAACGGGAACTGGAACGCGAACGCGAGGTGATCTTCGACGAGATCAACACCTACAAGGATTCGCCCGCCGACCGCATCTACGACGATTTCGAAGACCTGCTCTTCGCCGGATCGGCACTGGGACACAACATTTTGGGTACGAAGGCGGCACTGGCCCGCTACCGCTCGGAGCACATCCACGCCTTCGTGCGGCGCACGCACACCACCGATCAGATGGTCTTCTCGTCGATCGGCAACATCGCGCCCCGACGCATCGAGGCGATCGCCGCGCGGTACTTCGCCGACATGCCTGCCACCGTGCGGTCGTTCTGCCGGACGGCGCCCGCGCCCGTCGCCCCCTTCGAACGAAACATCGCGCGGCACACGCACCAGTCGCACTGCATCGTCGGAGCACGGGCTTACGGCATCCTCGACCCGAAGCGGCTGCCGCTGGCGCTGCTCGTCAACATACTGGGCGGCCCGAGCGCCAACTCGATGCTCAACGTCACCGTGCGCGAGAAACACGGACTGTCGTACAGCATCGAAGGCAGCTACACGCCCTACGGCGACGCCGGCATCGTGGCGATCTACTTCAGCTCCGACCACGACAACTGCGACCGCTGCCTGGAACTGGTGCGGGGGCAGATCGACTCCCTGCGCACCCGGCGGCTTTCGACACGGCGGCTGGCGCTGGCCAAGAAACAGTTCGTCGCACAGCTGGCAATCTCGATGGAGAGCAACGAGGGCCGGCGCGGTAGTCGACCATCATCTGCTGAATCTCGGCAGCGCCCTCCATGCCCTTGCGGACGACCGACACGAGCCCTTCGCGGAAGAAACCGAACTCCACGTAGAGCTTCTGCAACCACTCGTAGAGCGTCAATCCCATCGTATCCCTCGTCCACGCAGCGGCTTCGGCCACCAACGAGCAGGCCGATACAGCGTCCTTGTCGCGCACGTAGTCGCCCGCCAGGTAGCCGAACGACTCCTCGCCGCCGCCGATGTAGGTCGCCTTGCCCTCGTTCTCGCGGATGATCTTGGCGATATATTTGAAGCCCGTGAGGCAGTCGTAGCACTTCACGCCGAAATGCGCCGCCATGACGTTGGGCATCTGCGAGGTGACGATCGTCTTGACCACGAACTCCTTGCCGTCGAGGCGCCCCAGCTCCGACCAGCGCGTCAACTGATAGGCCATGATGAGCGACAAGGTCTGGTTGCCGTTCAGCAGAACGTATTCTCCCTTGGCATTGCGCAGCGCGACGCCGATACGATCCGAATCGGGATCGGTGGCCAGCACCAGATCGGCGCCCAGCCGCGAACCCAGCTCGATGGCCTTGGCCATCGTCTTGCGCTCTTCGGGATTGGGGGATTCGACGGTGGGGAAGTTGCCGTCGATGACCGCCTGCTCCTCGACCAGCGAGACGTTCGTGAAGCCCCACTTGCGCAGCGACGCCGGCACGAGCCGCACGCCGGCGCCGTGCAGCGGCGTATAGGCGATCTTCATGTCGTGGAACTTGCCGACGCTTTCGGGCGAGAGCGACAGCGTATGCACCTTATTTAAGTAGATCTCGTCGAACTCCTCGCCCAGCAGCGTGATGTTGCCCGGATTGGCACCCGTGAGGATCTGGTCGATCGAGGTGATCTTCTCCACCTCGGCGATGATGTTGCGGTCGTGCGGGGCCGTTACCTGCGAACCGTCCGTCCAATAGGCCTTGTAGCCGTTGTACTCCTTGGGATTGTGCGAAGCGGTGACCACGACCCCCGAATGGCATTTCAGTTCGCGGATGGCGAAACTCAACTCGGGAGTGGGGCGCAGCTTGTCGAACAGAAAGACCGTAAATCCGTTCGAAGCGAAGATGTCGGCCACACGCTCGGCGAACATCCGCGAATTGTTGCGCGAATCGTGGCCGATCGCCACGCGGATCCGCTCGCCCGCGAAATTCTTTTTCAGGTAGTTGGCAAGCCCCTGCGTGGCCATGCCCACCGTATAGACGTTCATGCGGTTGGTCCCACACGCCCATGATGCCGCGCAGGCCGCCCGTACCGAATTCCAGATCCTTGTAAAAGCTCTCGGTCAACTCCTTCCTATCGTGATCCATCAGATAGCGCACCTGCTTTTTGGTCGCTTCGTCGTAGTCGCCGTCGAGCCATTTCTGCGCTTTCGACAGGACCAGCTGCTCTAATTCGTTTGCCATAAATTATTAGTTTTATTTATAAAAAACAACGATTCATCATTTTAATACTATACGCAAATATACACAAAAAATTCCGAATATTCACTATCAACCAGTTAAAAAACGAGGCTCCGAAAACCCTTATTTTGCTATATATAAAAAATCCGAAAAAGCAACCGAAAACAGAAGATATTTTCACAAATTTATTCACACCTTTGTAAGGCCAAAAAGTACGGGTCTCCGATTCGTTCCTCAGGCAAAAATTCAATCAGACAAAAAAGACTCGCATTGGCGCATGTTCAATAACTCGCAGACATACAGCGATATATGGCAGCTTTGCCTGAACCGGATCAAGGAGCAGACCTCCGCCGAGGAGTTCGCCAAATGGTTCCAGCCCATCGTCCCGCTCGAATTCGACGGAACGACGCTGCGTCTGCGCGTGCCCAACGCCAGCTACGTCTACCAGATCGAGAAAAACTACATCCCGTTCCTGCGTCCGATCATCTCGCAGCTCTACGGCCAGCAGACGCGGCTCCACTACGCCGTGCCCAAAGCCGAGGCGCCGAAACTGGACACTGAAACCGATTCGACGGCCATCTCGCGCTTCGCTACGCAGAACGACACGGCAAATATAAAAAATCCTTTCATCATTCCCGGCCTCAAAAGGGTGCGAATCGACCCGCAGCTCAATCCGAACTACACCTTCTCGACCTTCATCGAGGGGGAGTGCAACCGGCTGGCGCGGTCGGCCGGCATGTCGGTGGCGGTGAATCCCGGCACGACGCCGTTCAACCCCTTGTATATATACGGCGATTCGGGATTGGGAAAGACCCACATCGCACAATCGATCGGCCACGAAGTGTTGCAGCGTCATCCCGAGCTGCAAGTGCTCTACGTGTCGATGAACAAATTCCAGGCCCAGTTCCAGACGGCGCACAAACGCGGCGAAATTCCCGATTTCATCCACTTCTATCAGATGATCGACGTGCTCATCATCGACGACATCCAGGAGCTGACCGGAAAGCCGGGTACGCAGAACGTCTTCTTCAACATCTTCAACCACCTGCACCTGTCGGGCAAGCAGTTGATCCTCACGTCGGATAAGCCGCCCGTCGAATTGAAGGACATCGAGGACCGTCTGCTGACGCGTTTCAAGTGGGGGCTTTCCACCCAGCTCAACCAGCCCGACCACGACACGAAGGTGAAGATCATCCGCGCCAAGGCGCAGAAGATGGGCGCGCAGATCTCGGAAGAGATCGTGCAGTTCCTCGCCGACAACATCTCGGCCAACGTGCGCGAGATCGAAGGCGCGCTGTCGTCGCTGGTGGCCAACGCGTCGTTCCTCGGACGGAAAATCACCACGTCGCTGGCCAAAGAGATTCTCAAAGCCTACGTGCAGCTCTATCAGAAGGAGATTACGATCGAACACATCATCGAGGTGGTATGCGACTACCTGGCCCTCGACTTCCCGCGGTTCAACTCTCCGGAGCGCACGCGCGAAATCGCCCAGGCGCGGCAGATCGCCATGTATCTGGCCAAGCAACACACCAAGGCGCCGCTGACGACCATCGGCGCGGCCATCGGAGGGCGCAACCACGCCACGGTGCTCCACTCGTGCAAGGCGGTGTCGAACCTGCTCGAGACCGACAAGGCGTTCCGCCGCCAGGTCGAGGAGAACGCGCCCGGGTCATAATCGTATGCAATGGCGATGCAGGCAACATGTCTTACTTCCAACTTTATCTGGCGAAGAGCTGGACTTCCCGAGGGTTCAATGTCGTCACTTTCGACTGGCGCGGATTCGGCAAAAGCTCACCCTTTGCAATGGATCGCAACTACCTGTGTTATACGGAAATGCTGGAAGATTACCGGGCTGTCGTACGAACCACCTCCGAACAGGAGGAGGTCTTGAACGGAGCGATAGCCGTCGTCGGCTGGTCGACAGGCGCCTATCTGTCCATGATTACGGCCTACACCGACGATCTGGTGAATGCGTTCGTCGGCCGTTCCCTTCCGACCATTTCGACGATTTCATCCCTTTGGTCATGAAGTACAAAAACAAGACCCGCAATGAATTGCTGGTCCCGGAGGATTTTCCGACCGAACTGATGCCCGTACATATTGCTCCGGAATTCGGAAAATAGGCGGAGAACGATTTCCGCACTCCCGTCTGGATGAGCAGGAAATAATCGAATCCGTGCCCGGAACGACTCCCCAAAGAGTTGATGATCGTAGAAAATGCCGCACACGGCGGAAAGGAAGACCCGATACTGATCGCATTCGACGACTTCATAAAAAGAACATCCGATTTTCTTATGGACAATTTACGACCTCCACGAAACAGCCGTCCGCCACCGAATAATATGGACCAACCCAAACTGGAACGCCTGCTGCGGCTACGACAACCGCACGCTGGCACGACAACGTGGACCGTCGAGCGGCCGGTTGTCGCGCCGCACGGTTCACAATCGACACCTTCCGCGAGGCGGGATTCGTCATCAAGAAGTCGGGCGACTGCATCCGACTCGACAAGGAGTCGCCGCACTTCCGCGACATCTCGCAACTGGTGCACTTCACCGAGGAGGAGGCCGTGATCCTCAAAAGCGCCATCGAAAACATCGACGACGACAACCTTCTGAAACAGAACCTCAAACGCAAACTCTACTCGGTCTACGACAACCGCACGCTGGCCGACACGGTCGTGCGCGGCCGGAACGCCCCGAACATCCGCCGCCTGATCGAGGCCATCGAAACGGCGGCGGAAGGTTTCATGGACCGTCGGCGCCGGCATGAACGGACCGACCCAGGGGGAGCCTTTTCGCCTTCACGCGAACTACGGCAACATCTGGGGATGCTGGCGGCCTCGAACAAGCTCTTCAAGACCCGCGTATCGGCGAGGTCGCCGGCGACGACCTGGGCGCACACGCCGGGGAGCACGCCGAAGGTTTCATGGACGTCTTCCGCATGAACGGCCACGACGCACCGCATACGCCTGCGAGCTGGGGATGCTGGCGCACAACCTGCTCGTCGAGGAGTATCCGCTCGCCGAACGCGACCTCGCACCCGACGGCGAGAGCCACTGGCTGCTGGAGACCGAAGTGGCGGGATTCGCCGGCGTCGCCCGTTTCGTCGCGGGACTGCTCGACGACGTGGAGATCGTCGACTCGCCCGAGCTGAAACGCTACGTGGCCGATTATTTCCGGCGCAACGCGGCGGTGATCGCCGACTGAATCCCTCCCCGAACAGCCCCTCCCGACAACATCAAAACGGACAATTCCGTAAAATGATTCCGATATTTTTTTTCTTGTGTCAAAACCTGACACGAAGGTTTCGTTCCTTTGCAGTATCGAAAAACCGAAAAACTCAGAAAAGCATGGGAACAGCCTACAAAATCAAGTGCAAGCACTGCGGAACGGAGTTCCAGCACAGTGCATCGGCCTGCTACGGCCTCTATCAGGAGTGCGTCGGATGCGGTTCGTCGGTCGTCGAAACCGACATTCCGATCCGCTGCCCTTCGTGCCTGCACGTGCTCAACCGCACCGAGCAGGAGTTCAACGAACAGGTGGAAGTCGTCATGATGTGGGACTGACCTTCCCGAAAACGTCCCGAAAAGGCCCGAATCCGGCGCCGAACGCGCATTTTCCGAAAAATTTCACTATCTTTGACTTCGTCTTAGATACTCCGTCCCGGCATAACCAAGCTGACGCTTGCTTCTGCGCTCGACTTTCCGTATCTTTGACATCGTCTTGAACAATTAATTCGCATTACGAAAAAATGACGACGCTCCGAGTGGGGGATACGGCCCCCGATTTCACCTCCGTGACGCAGGACGGCCAGCCCTTTACGAAGGCCGACCTCATGGGACAACGCACGATACTCTATTTCTATCCCAAGGACAACACTTCGGGATGCACGCTCGAAGCCAAGAGCCTGCGCGACGGCAAGGCCGAACTGGCGGCCATGGGGTTCCGGATCGTCGGCGTCAGCCCCGACAGCGAACGTTCGCACCGGAATTTCTGCGCCAAACACGAACTGAACTTCACGCTGCTGGCCGACACCGACCACAGCGTTTGCGAAGCGTTCGGCGTCTGGGCCGAAAAGTCGATGTACGGCCGCAAGTACATGGGCGTGCTGCGCACGACCTTCGTCATCGACGCCGAGGGGCGCATCGAAAAGATTTTCACCAAGGTGGACACCAAGAATCACTATCGGCAGATCGCCGATGCTTACAAACAAGCAGAATAACAACGAACGATATGGCAGAAAAACCACAGGCAAACGCGGACAAGCTCAAAGTGCTTAGCGCGGTCATGGACAAAATCGAAAAGGATTTCGGCAAAGGGTCGATCATGCGCATGAACAGCAGCGAGATCGTCGACGTGCCGGTCATTCCCACGGGGTCGATCACGCTCGACATGGCGCTCGGCGTGGGCGGCTATCCCAAAGGACGTGTCATCGAGATCTACGGTCCCGAATCGTCGGGCAAGACGACGCTGGCGATCCATGCGATCGCCGAGGCGCAGAAGGCGGGCGGCATCGCGGCCTTCATCGACGCCGAACACGCCTTCGACAGCTTCTACGCACAGAAACTCGGCGTGGACGTCGACAACCTGCTCATCTCGCAGCCCGACAACGGCGAGCAGGCACTCGAAATCGCCGACTCGCTGATCCGTTCGAGTGCGATCGACATCATCGTCATCGACTCGGTGGCGGCCCTCACGCCCAAAGCCGAAATCGAGGGCGAGATGGGCGACGCGAAGATGGGCCTCCAGGCGCGTCTCATGTCGCAGGCCCTGCGCAAGCTCACCTCGAGCATTTCGAAGACCAAGACCGTCTGCATATTCATCAACCAACTGCGCGACAAAATCGGCATCGTCTACGGCAACCCCGAGACCACGACCGGCGGCAACGCGCTGAAATTCTACGCTTCGGTGCGCATCGACATCCGCCGCATGTCGGTCATCAAGGACGGCGAGGAGCAGCTCGGAACCCGCACCAAAGTCAAGGTAGTGAAGAACAAGGTGGCACCCCCCTTCAAGAAGGCCGAGTTCGACATCATGTTCGGCGAGGGAATCTCCAAGATCGGCGAGATCATCGACCTCGGCGTGGATTACGGAGTCATCAAGAAGAGCGGTTCGTGGTTCTCCTACGGCGACCGCAAACTCGGACAGGGCCGCGACGCGGTCAAGGAGCTCTTCAAGACCGATACGGCGCTCGCCGACGAAATCGAGACGAAAGTGCGCGAGGCGATGAAAGCGCCGCAGCAGAAGTAGCCCACCCGCCCGTCCGAAGCACTCCGGCTGGCGGCCGGAGCGCTTCGACATACGGAGCGCAAACCGAAAACGAGGGATATGGATTACACGGCCGAAGACGAAAAAATCATCGAGGAGCGATGGGAAGACCTGCTCCGTTCCTGTACCAAAATTTGCAGGAAAGATGAGGATTGGGACTTCATCAAGCGCGCCTTTTTCCTTGCGAAAGAGGCGCACGCCGGTGTGCGCCGCCGTTCGGGAGAACCCTATCTGCTGCACCCGATCGCCGTGGCGAAAATCGTCATCGAGGAGATCGGACTGGGAGTCAAATCGGTCGTCGCATCGCTGCTGCACGACGTGGTGGAAGACACAGAATACACGGTCGAAGACATGGAGCGCATCTTCGGCCCGAAGATCGCCTCGATGGTCGACGGACTGACGAAGATGTCCGGCGTCTTCAATGCCGACACCTCGGAGCAGGCCGAATACTTCCGCAAGGTGCTCCTCACGCTCTCGGACGACGTGCGGGTAATCCTCATCAAGATCGCCGACCGGCTGCACAACATGCGCACGCTGGGCGCCATGCCCCTGAACAAGCAGATCAAGATCACCAGCGAGACGATCTACCTCTTCGCGCCGCTGGCGTACAGACTGGGGCTTTTCGCCATCAAAACCGAACTGGAAGACCTCTGCATGAAGTACCGTTTTCCGGAGCAGTACGAGGAGATCAGCCGCAAACTGGACGAGACGGAGGCGTCGCGCCAAGAGTTCATCGCACGCTTCAACGCTCCGATCGTCGAAGCGCTGCGGCACGACGGCATCAATTTCGAGATTTCGGCCCGTGTCAAGAGCATCTACTCGATCTGGATGAAGATGCAGCGCAAACAGATTCCTTTCGAAGAGGTCTACGATCTGTTCGCCATCCGCATCGTCTTCAAACCGCTGCCCTTCCCGTCGGAAAAGACGCAGTGTTACCAGATCTATGCCACGATCACGGACATCTACACGCCCAAGCCCGACCGCCTGCGCGACTGGATCAACACCCCGAAAGCCAACGGTTACGAGGCGCTGCACTCGACGGTGATGAGCCCCGACGGCGTATGGGTCGAGGTGCAGATCCGCACGCAGCGCATGGACGACATCGCCGAAAGGGGAGTGGCCGCCCACTGGAAGTACAAGCAGGAGACCATTTCGCAGAACGAGGACGAGCTGGACAAGTGGCTCAAAAAGATCCGCGATGCGCTCAACTCGCCGACGGAAAACGCCGTCGACTTTCTGGATAACTTCAAGCTGTCGCTCTACACCTCCGAAATCGTCGTCTTCACACCGAAAGGCGAGCCTCGCCGGCTGCCCTTCGGCGCCACGGCGCTCGATTTCGCCTACGACATCCACACCAACGTCGGCAACAAGGCGATCGGCGCGAAGATCAACCATAAGCTCGAACCCGTCACGACGCAGATTTCGAGCGGCGATCAGATCGAGATCATCACGGCCGACAACGCACGTCCCAAAGCCGAATGGCTCGACCTGGTGACGACGAGCAAGGCCAAGCAATCGATCAAGAACTTCCTCAAACGCGAACAGCAGAACAACATCGAACGGGGTATGGCAACGCTCACCGAGCGGCTCGCCAAACTCAATATCAACCTTTCGGGACGTGTATTGCGCAAGTTGGTTCCGGCATACGAATGTGCGACCAAGGAGGAGTTTTACAGCAAAATCGGTGCAGGCATCATCCGGCTGGACGATATAGAGAAGCATCTGAAAGTCAACTCGGCGAGCAAGATCCTGAAATTCTGGACGCTGTTCATCCCAAAAAAGGCGAGGCCGGAGAGCGAGGACGACGAAACGCCGGCGATCGACGAGGCGGCGGACGACACGTCGCCGGAATTCGTCGTCGCCGAGTGCTGCAAACCCATTCCGGGCGACAAGGTCGTGGGATTCCGCGATCCGCAGTCGGGCAAGATCATCGTCCACAAGGCCACCTGCGAGGAGCTGAACCGGCTCGCATCGCAGTTCGGGCGCAACATCATCAAGGACGAGATCAAGTGGTCGCAGCACAAGGCCGTCTCCTACCTTTCGACCATCGAGTTGCGCGGCATCGACCGCACGGGCATTCTGCTGGATCTGGCCAACGTCATCAGCCGCGATTTCAGCATCAACATCCGCGAAATAGGCATCCAGAGCCACGACGGCATTTTCGAAGGAACCCTGAGCCTCTACGTCAAAAATGCGGAGAGCCTGAGCGTCGTCCTCGAAAATCTCCGCAAAATAAAGGGCATGGAGAGTGTGAAACGAAACTTATAAGGAGGGAAAATCATGGATATTACCGTTTTAATCTGGGTGGCCATTATCATTCTCTGGAGCGTGAAAACGGCTTCGAATCAGAAGAAGCGTACACAACGGCAGGAGCGGCAGGCCGACGATACGGACGAAAGGGTAGCGCCCCCGGTCGAGATGGAGCCCCGTCCTGCACGACATGCGAGGCATCCGGCCGAACAGGAGGCCCGGCGCGACGCGAGGATAGAGGAAACGGCCTCCGAACCGCTCGTCGTCGAGGCGGTATCGCTCGAAACGTTCGACGACGAAGCATCCGCCGCCGACACGATTCCCGCCCCAATCGCAACGCACGACGTCAGGCAGGAGACACCCGAAGAGAAGCGTCCGACATGCCCCGTGGCAACGGACGGCCCGCTCGGAGAGCCATTCGATCTGCGGCGTGCGGTCATCTATTCCGAAATACTGAAACCCAAATTCGAAGAATAAAAACAACTGCATCATGGCATCGATTTTTTCACGCATCATCGCCGGAGAGATTCCGTCGTACAAAGTCGCCGAAGATGCGAATTACTACGCATTTCTCGACATCAACCCCCTGACCGAAGGACATACGCTCGTCGTGCCCAAGAAAGAGGTCGATTACATTTTCGATCTGGACGATCAAACGCTCGCCGGCATGATGCTCTTCGCCAAGAAAATCGCCCGCAGGATCGAACGGCAGATCGACTGCAAACGGGTGGCGGTCGTCGTGCTGGGATTGGAAGTCCCCCATGCGCACATCCATCCGGAAAATAGATCCGAAAAAAGAAGCCAATCGTAATTCGAAATACCAGAAAATTATCGGAAAATCGACCGGATAGGGTAGATTATTTCCATTTGTAAACGCCAACAAAGTGTATTCACTTTGCGTTATATTACAAATGTAAATACAACTCAGTTGTTCATGCTTGTTAATATATAGATATGGAAAATACACATCTCTTGCCGATAAATAGCTTTTACCGCCACACAAGCAGAAGTCAAAATAATTAACAAATAATATTAACTACTTAAATACCAATAGTTATACAAATCATATAAAGTAATACAGCAGCAATAGGCAATGAAATCAACAGAATAACGGCAGGGTATTCTTCGATCAGGATAAATAACACGTAAATACGAAATATACCAGTCATTTAAATTTATTTATATCTATATATACTTTATATAAGAGACTCCGGCGACTTTTAACCATATCCGAATGATTACACTTGTAAACTTTTTTCAACACTTATTAACATTTTACAAATAGAAAAATTTCTTGTTTTACAAAAAGAAAAATGTTTATTTTTGTAAAAAATTAGGCCGATGAGGGAAAAATTGCTCGATTTGATGAAAAACGAAGGGCTGAAACCGAGCCAGCTCGCGGAGACACTCGGAATCAACCCAGCCGGAATTTCGCATATCCTCGCCGGACGGAACAAGCCGGGGTTCGACCTGCAAAAAAAATTCTCCGCCGGTTTCCCCGGATCAACCCCGACTGGCTGCTGCTCGACGCTCCGCAGATGTACCGGGAACAAATCCCGGGAAACCCGACGCAGTCTCAATCGGCTGTTCCGGAAAACGAACCGACGGACGGATTGTTCGGACAACCGGCGACGGAACCGGGCCGGCCGGGAATCTCCCCGGCATCGGTTACGGAACGTCCGGAAAGTCCGCGAACGCTCACGGAGCTGCCGGTCGGAAAAAAAGCGGGCGTCTCGGTGACGCGAATCGTCCTGTTTTACGACGACCAGACCTTCGAAAGTTATACGCCCGAGAAGACGATGAAATAATTTTTCCGGGACAGTCTCCGGAATATCGCAGGCACGAGGCGATAAAATACGATAAGGAAGCTCGCAGCCGACGAATTCGCAGCACGGTCATAACCCGGCCGGATACCCGGAAAATCGCATATAGCGGATTCGTATCTCCGAAAATTACGGTCGCCGCATGGATTCGCTCCGGGGATATCATCCGGAATCGCCGCAGTTAGGAAGCAATCCAACAAAATCCGAAAACCATACGACCGACAGATGCCGACGGAAAATCCCCGAAAACATTCGCCCGTATCGGTTTATTCGGTCTGCCAAGAGCCAAGCAAACAAGAGGCTTAAAGACGTCAAAGAACGTATGTAACGCAAAGGTAAATGAATTAATATTTATATTATGTTAAATAATAGGTCGTATCATCCGAATCTTCCAAATATCTATGCAAATTATTACTTTTGTACATTTATATGAGCGTTCGACCGACATCTCGACAGTATTTGCGTTGCATTCCGCCGCATGGCATTTCGCCTCACGGCCGTTTGAATGCCGACCGGAAATCCGCAAACCGCACGCGGTGCGTACGACGACATCCGAAGACTCCGGCCAATCCGCAGCAAGTCGCATTCCGGCGCTTGTGCTGCCGTTCATTCACGGCCGGTATCGGAAGAAGCGTACGGACGAAGGCCGTTCGGAATCGGGACGATGGCAACCGCCGATCGGAAAATCCAAACCGGGCTTCGGGATAACCGCCCTTCGGTCCGCAAGCGGAAAGACAGGGAGCACCACCCTGCCGCGCAAATAAATAAATTATTGATTAACAATGAATAAGGCTATTTTCAGCTTACTTATCGCAGGATTCCTGAGCGCCTGTTCGCCGCAACCGGCATCGCAGGAAAAGACGCTGTACGTGTCGATTCTGCCGATGCGCAGTCTCGTCAAGGAGATCGTGGGCGAAGATTTCCGGATCGAAGTGCTCGTCCCGCCCGGAGCGAGCCCCGAAACGTTCGAACCGACACCCAGACAATTCATCGGACTGAACGAGGCCCAACTCGTTTTCAACGTGGGTCTTCTCGAGTTCGAGACGGCTCTGCTGGACAAAATCGAAGACCGCACGAAGATCGTGGACCTGAGCCGCGGCATCGTACGGATCGAGGGCTCGTGTGCGCATGCCGGCAGGAACGGCAGCGACCATGCCCACGGGGTCGATCCGCACGTGTGGACTTCGCCGCGGGCCCTGCAACGGATGGCGGAGAATGCCTACGAGGCTATTCACGCCCGCTGGCCCGACTCGGCGAAGTACACGGCCAACCATGCACGGCTGCAGGAGGAGTTGCGGCAGCTCGACCTCCGCACGGCGGAAAAGATAGCCCGCAGCGGCATTCGCTATTTCATCATCTACCACCCCGCCCTGACCTACTACGCCCGCGACTACGGGCTGCAGCAGGAGGCCGTCGAGGCCGACGGCAAGGAGCCATCGGCCAAACGGCTGACAGCGCTCATCCGGCAGGCCCGGAAGGACGGCATCGGCCGGATCCTCTACCAGAACCAGTTCCCCGTGTCGGTCGTGGAGACCATCGCCCGCGACATCGGCGCCGAGTGCGCGGAGATCGACCCGCTGCGCGAGGATGCGATCGCCAACATAGATTCGATCACCGATTTAATAGTCCGGCCGCAATGACACTGATAACGCTGCGCGACGTAGGCGTCGCATACGACGGGTACGAAGCCCTCGAGCACGTCGATCTGGAGATCGGGGAGCACGACTTCCTGGGCGTCATCGGTCCGAACGGAGGCGGCAAAACGACGCTCGTGAAGGCCATTCTGGGAACGATTCCCCACTCGGGAACGATCCGCTATGCTCCCGAGCTGTTCCGCGGCGGAGAGCGGCTGATCGGATACATGCCCCAGATTTCGGATTTCGACCGCGCCTTCCCGATCTCGATGCAGGAAGTCGTGCTCTCCGGGCTGCAGGGACGCCGCGGATTCCGCTCGCGCTACACGAAGGAGGACCGGGCGAAGGCAACGGCCCTGCTCGAAGAGGCCGGGATCGCCGACACGGCCCGCAAACCGATAGGCGAAGTGTCGGGAGGGCAGATGCAGCGGGCGCTTCTGTGCCGGGCCGTAATCGCCGACCCGAAACTGCTGATCCTCGACGAACCGGCCAACTTCGTCGACAACCGTTTCGAAAAAGGAACTGTACCGCACGCTGCAAGGAACTCAATCGGCGCATGGCCGTCGTCATCGTCTCGCACGACATCGGAACGATCACCAGCGTCGTGAAGGAGATCGTCTGCGTCAATCGCCGCGCACACCGTCACCGCTCGAATATACTGACCGAGGAGCAGTTACGCAACTACGACTGCCCGATCCAGCTCGTATCGCACGGCCATATCCCCCATACCGTGCTGGAGCACCACCCGGGCGACGGGTGCTGCGACGGCGAGTGATCCGCGACGACGACGCCCGCCCCGCACAGAACAGCCGGCGCGGAAATGCCCCGGACAAATGCCTACGGACTCCCGTATGGCACGGCCGGCGCGTTCCGGAACGGTTATTTTTCCGAACGGCACAATAACGATAGGGCCGAAAACGTTTCAATATAAACGCAATCAGCCCGATATGCATCGAAACGCCCCCGTTGGACGGATTCTTGCAGGAGTTGAAGCGACAAACGAAAAAATAAAAAACCATGATCCGATTCCTATTAACGATAGTCGTGCTGTTCGCGGGCATGACGGCCGAGGCGCAGCAGTCCACGGTCAAACGCATCTATCCCAAACAGGAGCAGAAAAGCGAAAACAGAAGCGAACGCAGAAAGGCAGAGCGTAAACAGCGCCAGTCCGAAAAATTCATCCAGGCGGAGATCGACTCGATCAACTACGCGAACGCCCTTCAGGCGCTCGAAAACCTCGATTTCGTGCTGGAGGCCGACCAACTGGTGTTCAAACGCGGAATGAGCGTGTTCGTCTCCACCACGACCAATTTCATATCGGTGCAGAACGACAAGGCCGTCGTGCAGATCGCGCCGTTCAACGCCGGCGGAGGCCCGAACGGCGTGGGCGGCATCACGGTGGAGGGACTGGCGTCGAATATCCAGATCAAGACCGACAAACGGGGAACCTCCTACTTCTCGATGAGCGTCATGGGCAAGGGCATTTCAGCCACGGTATCCATCACGCTGCCGAAGGGGACGGACCAGGCCTCGGTGACGGTCAATCCCAACTTCCACTCCAACCGGATCACGCTCAACGGAACGCTGATGCCGGCTGAAAAATCCCGCGTATTCCAGGGAATCACCTTCTGATCCCGCCCTGGCCGAAGCGGACGGAAGGGGCCTCTTCCGCGCACGAACGAAAACCGCGGCGATCGTTCGGATAGCAGCGGTTTGTCATTGCGGATACGACACCGCCGTTCCACGGCGGTTTCCCCCGCCCCGCGGAAGAAATCCGCACGACGGCAGGGACGCGTCCTACCCTACTTCTTCTGGCGCCTGCCGCCTCTCGCTGGCCGTCCCCAACGCGGCCGACTACACGGGCCCCGACTACTTCCGCGGACGGCGCGTCGCAACCTCCTATCCCAACATCCTGCGCGGATATTTCGCGCGGCAGGGCATCGAAGCCGAGATCCACACCATCGAGGGATCGGTGGAGATCGCACCGGCCGTAGGGCTGTCGGACGCGATCTTCGACATCGTTTCGTCGGGCGGGACGCTCGTTTCGAACGGTCTGCGCGAAGTGGAAACCGTTCTCCGCTCCGAAGCGGCGCTCATCGCCTGCCCGTCGCTCGACGCCGACAAACGCAGCCAGACCGAGCAGCTCGTCTTCCGCTTCCGATCGATCCGCGAAAGCCGCGACATGAAATACGTGCTGATGAACCTTCCCGTCGAAAAGGTCGCCGAAGCCACCGCCCTGCTCCCCGGAATGCGCAGCCCGACGATCCTGCCGCTGGCGCAAGAGGGGTGGTGCTCGCTGCACGCCGTGATCGGCAAGGCGCAGCTCTGGGAGCGCATCGAACGGCTCAAAGCCATCGGCGCCGAAGGCATTCTGGTGCTGGCGCTCGAAAACATGATCCGATAGAAAACAGCGAAC
>VOFF01000284.1_pt1 | contig 22001 bp, 43 predicted proteins | sample 5384061 | NCBI WGS metagenome assembly VOFF01 (sample SAMN12384725, study PRJNA508395) | human gut metagenome | isolation source: healthy gut E | host: Homo sapiens
AAAGCGATCAAGGCAACGTAAAAAAGATGCACATAAAACTCTTGTTTTTTGCTGTATTTTCGGCACTTTCAAGTCCTGGTAAATCCGCTGTTTTGCTGGGAAAAACCACTGTTTTCTGGTATAATAGAAACATCAGAAACAGGAGGAAAAAAGCAGTGGCAGACAGTTCCAAAGATATCCAGCTCCGTGAGCTGAAGGACATGATAAACGATCTCAAAAAGATGATAAAAACACTTCAGGCAACTGTCGATGCTGCCAATAAACGGGAAGAGGCTCTCACCCAGGAGCGGGATAATCTGAAAGCAGAGATAGACCTTCTCCGTAAAAAACTGTTTGGCACCTCCAGTGAAAAAAGGTCCCTCGATATTCCAGGCCAGTTAAACTTTTTCAATGAAGCGGAACTGGAACAGAATCCAGAAGCTGCAAAAGCAGAGGATCTTGAAGCAATTCTTCCGGAAAAAACAGCAAAAAAGCGAAAAGCAAGAGCTACAGATGCGGAGCGTTTTAAGGGAGTTCCTGTTGAAAAAAAGTATCTGGAACTTTCTGAGGAAGAGAAACTCTGCCCTGCCTGTGGTACCCCACTGAAAGAAATCGGGGAAGAGTTTGTCCGCCGGGAGCTGGTTTTTGTACCGGCAAAACTGAAAGTATATGAATACTATAGTAAGAACTATGAGTGCCCGCAGTGCAGGCTTCAGGATATTCCGGTTATCAAAAAAGGAAAAGATGGCAGAGCTCATATGCTTTATGGAATGGCTTCTGCCGGAACGGTTGCCTGGGTAATGTACCAGAAGTTTTGTAATGGTCTTCCATACTACCGTCAGGAAAAGGACTGGAAACAGTATGGCGTGGAGATCACCAGAGCTACTATGGCAAACTGGGTGATCCGGAATTCCTGAAGCGTTTTTTCTTCCTATGTACGAATACTTCCACAGGAAACTTCTGGAACGTGGATTCGCGATGGCAGATGAAACACCACTTCAGGTTCTGCATGAACCGGAACGCCGCGCTCAGACAAAGTCATATATGTGGCTGTTCCGCAGCGGTGAAGACGGAGGAACACCTATTATCCTCTATAAATACTCGGAGACCCGAGCCGGGGACAATGCCGTAGATTTTCTTCACGGCTTCAAGGGTTATCTGATGTGCGATGGCTATAGTGGATACAATAAAGTTCCGGATGCCAAACGCACAGCTTGCTGGGCACACATCAGAAGATATCTGGCAGATGCCATTCCCAAAGGAAAAGCTTTGGATTATACCCTGCCATCCGTACAGGGAATGCTGTACATTAACCAGCTCTTCCATCTGGAAGATGTGATCAGATCAAAGTATTCTTCCTTCGATGCTATCAAAAAGGCGCGTCTTGAAAAAGAAAAGCCGGTAGTAGAAGGCTTTTTGTCGTGGCTTGACCAGCAGAGCCCTACACGTGGAAGTAGAATGGATAAAGCTGTCACCTACATCCGGAACCGCCGTTCCTATCTTTCCACCTATCTGGAAGATGGCCGTTGCAGTTTCACAAACAATCTGAGCGAAAATGCGATCCGTCCGTTTACAGTAGGCCGTAAAAACTGGCTGTTCTGCGATACACCAAACGGAGCCCAGGCCAGTGCTGTTGTGTACACTATGGTAGAAATGGCAAAAGCCAATGGAGTAAACGTCTATCACTATCTTACTTATCTGCTGGAAAAAGTGCCTAATGATAGGATGAGCGATGATGAATTAGAACTTCTGGCTCCATGGAACGAAACTGTCAAAGCTGAAATCGAACATCGTGTAAATCGATCCTTAAAAAATCCAAAATGCTTTTTGCAAAAAAGAAATCATAATTTAACTTTCCACCTCTTTTCTTGTTATATACTACAACAGATAATGCTATCAATATCAAAGACAAGATCACAAACAGTCCTCTATTCAAACAGATCAAATTAAAATCTTGCTTTATAAGTTCAGAGCCTCGTAATAAATTATGCCGTATCATCAGCGTAAATATTTTTTTGTATCTCCCGATAACGCTGTCAAAGAGGTGTCAATAAACCACCATACAAACTGTACCAAAATAGCTATCGGCATAGATGTTAAAATTGTCAAGAACATTCCTGAAGAAGTAACAATCATTGCTGTCGGTAATAACCACCAAACAATATATTTCAGAAAAGCAAACACATCTATTGCAATACCGGTTTCAGCAGAAAATTCAATCAATGGAATTAACGACTCAAAACTCAAAATAATTATCGGCAATAACACTGCCGCAAGCATTGCTAAGAAACGAATCGTAATAAGCTTTGTTGTTCCGATCTGTTTACAGTCAATCAGCTCATTCATACGGTTTCGTCTATCCTTCAGCCAAAAAGATAACTACTAAGAACACAGGATATAAACCTAAATCTCTTGTCATATAATCGCAAAACAATCTTGCAAAAGCAAGCAGAAACTTTATCATCATAAATCGTTTTCTCATATTCATTCATTGCTTCTTCATAAGTCATTTCTGCCAGACCATAATATTGCAATAAATTTTCCATAGAATAATTAGAACCCGCTCCGATGATACTTTCCGCTTTTTTTTTCATAAGCTCTTGAAATTCCTCATAAGAAACTTGTGATGCAAATTGTTTTGTATAATCAGTATTAGTAGTTACTTGTTCTTCATTTCCCGTTTCAAATGTAAAAGTTCCGTTTTCACTTTGTGTTTCGTTACTTTCAAAATGAATAATATTTCCATTCACGGCAGGAAAGTAATCATCCGGAAGATGATTGATCTGCTGTTCATTTAACCGGTTATTTTTTTTTGATTATATCTAAAATTTCTTTTTTGTTCATTTTCATTTAAGACTACTTCCTTATAATAGCTGAAAGGGTATGATGCATAGGAATTTGCAAAGATATTCCATAATCAGCATGTCCATACTGCCGCACATAATTTTTTCCGGTATTTCTTTATTTTTCATTCCATAGCTTTCTTCTTTCTCCGGTTTTTTCAAGATTGAACCGCCTGTCAGTTCAGAAGAAACAGACAGATCACTTCCTTGCGAAGCAGATATTTCTTTCGTTGTTACACCATAAAAATTTTCATGCCAGCTAAAAAGCAGCAATCCAATAAACAATACATATATAAAGCTAAAACAAATTTTTTTTCAATTCTTTAATAAACAGCATCTATTCCACCTCCTGCTTGAAACTTGATAAGAGATACATATAACTGTCCTCTATCGTAGGCTGACATGAAACCCATTCTTTTTTTTTGCGCAGCGTTTGATAAAAAGCGACAAGATACATTTATTCCATTTTGATGAATACTGATAACACGGTATTTCTGTTTAAATTGATTTAATTCATTTTGCAAAATCGTGGTAGTATAGACTTTTCCGTTTCCAGGCTGTAACAACTTTTTCTATTTGTCCTTCAAAAACAACAGTTCCAGAAGATAAAACAGGCTGCTTTAGAACAAGTGGCTTCTATATCACTTGCTATATGCGTAGATAATAAAATAATTCTTTCCACTGCCAATTCAGAAAGAAGATTGTAGAAGCGTAATCTTTCTTCAGGATCAAGTCCTGCCGTCGGCTCATCAATAATCAAAATTTTCGGATCATTTAATAATGCCTGTGCAATACCGAAACGTCGTTTCATACCGCCGGATAAATTTTTAAATCTTTTATTCTTCTCTTGTTCCAAATTCACTTGTTTTAAAAGCTCGTTGATACGCCTCTTACGAATATTGTTTGGAAGTTCAGCCAAAATCCCAAGATAATCTAAAAGCAGAATAAACCGTCATGTTTGGATATATCGAAAATTCCTGTGGAAGATAACCGATTATTTTTCTGATTTCTTTTTTTCCTTTTTTATATCAATCCCATTGATTTCTACCATTCCGTTGTCGGCTCTGACAATGTAGCCAATATACGCATAAGCGTTGTCTTACCGGTCCGTTTTCGCCTAACATTCCATACATTCCGATCGGTATATGTAAAGAAATATCTTTCAACACATTTTGTTTCCCGTAGTTTTTATTCAAATGTTCAATACTAATTTCCATAAAAAAAACCTCCTTACGTTTTTTGTAAGGAGATTATTTCATATAAAAAGTCAAATTTCAGAAAAGTTTCCGCCTATTTTTTAATCTTGATTGTAATAATTGCTCCACGATCTGGGAGATTGTCTAAAAATATATCCCCTCCGAATTTTTTCGCTAAGTATTTTACAGATAGATAATCCTATGCCAAAATTTCCACCGTTTGAAGCGGAACTGAAGAAGAAAGAAGCTGCGGATTTTAATTCTTCAGATGTAAAAACCTACTCCATCATCTTGCATTGAAAAATACAAATAATCCTCTTTTTTCTTTGATTGAAAATATAATTTCTTCATGTGAAAAGCGGAGTGCATTGTCAAAAAAATATTCTCTAAAACTTTTGATAACATCGCTTTATCTGTCGATATAAAATCAGAGTTTGAAAAATCCCGTATAACAAGTTTTTTATTCTCTCGTGCCGCTAAAATAGAAAATTCTCTTGTTATGTCGGCAATCAACTCTTTCAAATTATAATTATCTTTTTTGATCTCAATATCTTCCATTTTTTGTATATCTTTCACACACTCTACATATCGTTTTAATCTATCGACAGCTTCTGTCATATTTTTAATCGATGTCTGTAAGGTTTCATTTGTAAGAGTTTCTCTTTCGATTGATTTTTCCAAATAATCAAGATAGCCATTGAGCACCGTGATCGGCGTTCTTAAATCGTGTGAAACAGAAGCCGTCAGCGCTTTTTCTCTTGAAGCATATTCCACATTTTACTATTGCTTTTGTAAATCTCATTTTTTCATATGTTCAAATGTATCACATAACTGCCCCAGCTCATCATCAGATGTGTATTGTATCTGAAAATCTAAATCCTGCTGTGAAATGTGGTACATACCATTTTTTCAGATTTTCAAGCGGTATCTTCAATTTCCATTTGTAATATAATTTTGCCACCATAAAAGAAGCGATTATAATATAGGCAATGGGTAAGGACACCATAAGAATCGTAATGCACCAATAATATAATTGATTTTCTTTTGAAAGTTCTCCATGTGTATATTTCTGCGGTACGGCAGTAACCCCGTTATTATTTTTCGGTGTCATTACTATCTGCGTCTCTAATTACATAGTCTGTGATGATAATAGGTCTTGTATCAAGTATTTTTTTTCTGGATAGATGAACATGTCAATATTGTAATTACTGAAAGAGCGCTGACCAGACTAAGACAAAATACCGCCAGCAATACTAATGATCGTTTAGCGACATCTTTTGAAATACTTCTCTTATTTTTCCCATTTATATCCGACTCCCCAAACTGTAGTAATATAACCTTTATCCGTAAACTCATTAAATTTCAGACGTATTTTTCGTATATGCTCTTTTGATAACAACGCTGTCTCCATTGCCGTCAATGCCCCAAATATTTTCATAAATTTTTTTTCTCTGTCAAAAACCTGACCTGCATTAGAAGACAAGAGTTGTATAATTTCAAATTCTTTATTTGACAATTCAATTTTATGCCCTTTGATATAAAGACTTCTATCAGAATAATCAATAATAAGATCTTCTGAAAATTTACTTTTTTGTCTTGTTATGACTTCTTTGTTCGCGTCGTAAATGCGCCGAAATTCTTGCCAGCAATTCATTTACAGAAAATGGCTTCGTAATATAATCATCTCCGCCTGCCATTAACCCGTTGATCTTATCCTGCTCAGATACTCTGGCAGTGAGAAAAATAATCGGACAAGAGATAAAATCACGAATAGAGACACATAAACCAAACCGTTCATGCCATCCATATTGATGTCTAATAAAACTATGTCCGGCGAGTAAGATAATTTATCCAAAGCCTCTGCCGCATTGCCGGCAGTATAAACAGAATACCCTTCAAATTCAAGCTGTAATTTCAACATATCTAAAATAGACTGTTCGTCATCTACGATTAGGATCTTATATTTTTCTTCCACAAACTTTCACTCCTTATCAATGAGATTAAAAATCTTATAACAGAAAAAAAAGTCAATTTTTCGCCAATTTTTAATTTCCCTATTAAAATTAATTTTATCACAAAATAAAAAAAGTTACTGTACATCAAAATACAGTAACTTTCAGTTACAAAATAACATTTTGTTTATTTTTCCAACAGCCCTCTTCTATACAGATTTAAAATTTTAACAGGCGGATCAAAAGCGGATTTGTTTCATATAAGAAACGCAGAATACTACTCTTTTCAACCATTTCAAAAGCATGCGCTTCCCGCCTCTGTCGTATAGGCAAGCGTCATGATGAGAAATCCGATCCACACAATGACAAGCGCAAGCAAAGACCGAGCGCTCCTCCGGCAATATGATTTGCCAGTCCAAGCACCGGAAGTTCCCCAATAATATTCACAGCAAACATCAGCGCCTTCACAAGAATGATCGCCAGCAAAAATGTCACAAGAAACGACAACAGATTCAATACAAGATGCGATGCATATGCCGCCACATATCTCGGAAAAACTTTTCACTCCCAGCTCTCCGTAAATCGTGCTGTTGTTATTTTCTATAAGCTGATCTTTCAAAAACCGGGGAAGAGGGGCTTCCTCAATCAAGTTGATCTGCACATCTTTCGGAATATCTCCGATCACACTTAAAATATCATCCGCCGTAATGCCGAGCACATCCCAGTCCATCTCGTTTAACTTGGAGATGTCTTCCGCCGTAAGATTTTCCAATGGCGTTCCTGTCAGATCGATCGACTGAAGCTGCTCAGACGTTATCTCCGGCATAAATTTCTCAGTAACTTTACTTTCTAAGAAATCATCTACAGGCGTATACTCCTTAAGCGCTCGTGTAACATGCGGCGAAAGGAACAGCACAAGAACAAGAGTCAATATTGTTGACAAAAGGGAAAGTCCGAGTTTTAAAAAATCCTCTAACATACCCAAAAGCAATACAGATAAGAAAAAATCGTTCCTACAATGATCAAAAAGCCAATTATCCATAATCTCTCCTATTTCGTCAGATAAATTACCCGTAATTCATCTGCGCTCATCACATAGTATCTGTTCAATCCCGAAGCTTTGAAAATCTCCAGCGCCTCTGTTTTTTATGTCTCCTTCAAAATTTTACGATTCCGTTTGCGGTCACGATACAGCACTTACTTCCTTCATACATAATAACTTCGCTGCCTTCTATCTTTGCATTTTCGTATCGTCCCGAAATCTCTTTATTAAGTATCCTCTCCCCAAACCGATCATACAGCCGCAGCTCGTATCCTGATTTTTCACTGTTAAGCAATATAAGCCCTATATATTGGTCTGAGTGAAATACGCTCTGTATCTCCTGTCCGATCGATATCTCTTTTTCTTTTTTCGGTTCGGCTTTCCCTTTATAGATGACGATCGAGTTATCTCCTACTACAACAGAGCGGTCGCTTCCCATAAAGAAAATGTCTGCCATGATCGTGTCTGAATATTCATCCGATGCAACGATCTTATCCGGCTTGTCCTTTCCACTCTCTCCGAAATTATAATAGATCACTTTTGACTTCAGCACGGCGTCGTCTGTATGAAAATAAGTTACCGCCAGCATCTTTCCGTCGTCAGACATATCCATCGCAACAGGATAACCCATTACAGGAACAGTTACCTGCTGCTCCACTAAAACATTGCCCATTGCATCATAAGAAATGATCTTCGGCGCAGTTTCATTTTTCAGCAGAACTGTCACAATTCCCTGATCCGAAATCGCCATATTTTCAATCGGAAGACTTGTCTCAATCTCGCCTTTCAAACCTTCTTCGGAAAATACAAGAATGCTGTTTCCTCCGATATCTCCTACCGCAAACGCTTTTTCTTTCACCTCAATGATCGGATTTTTCAGTTGTGTCGACTGAATCCACTTTTCTTCGTTTTTCTTATTTAAAAAACAACGCCATCCCGATTGTATCGCACGATTCCATTTGCAAAATGGGCATAATTACTTGTATCCGAACTATCTGTCGAGTACCTGACCGCCGTTCCGGCTTCACTATACGCCTTATTCGTGAGCATCAGATATGTTCCGCTTACCGCAAGAGCAATAAGAATAACCGGCACAACAATCTTTTTTAATTTTTTCCCTGTGTATTTTCTTCGTTTTAGCACGAACTTCACTTAGATCATCGGGGGTGTTACTATTTTAAAATCCGTTTTTTTCTTTTGTGTCATATAACTCCCCTTCTTTATATTTCTGTTTTATGTCCTTTTTATTTCCGCTAAATCTATTCGCCAACATCTTACCATACTTTCATGGCAATAGCAATTTCTGTCCGATATAAATAAGATTGCCGTCCGTAATCCCGTTCATTTTGCAAATCGTGTCTACATGGTCAAGATCGCCGTATATCTTACGGCTGATAATCGCCAGCGTGTCTCCTTTCTCTACAATATAAACCCCGTCCTGACCGTTCGCGCTTCCAATAGTCTGTTCATCTGCCCCCTGCGCAGAATCGCTTCCCTCCGGTTCTTTTTATCATTGCTCTCAGACAGGCTGTTTTCCGGATTTTCATTTTTCTCATCTTTTCCGTCTTCCTTTTGACCTGACACACTTTCCTCCTTTGTTTTGTTTTCATCTGCGGAATCTGCATCTGTCTGTCCTTTTACTGCTTCAATTTCTGCAGATGTGGGGAACAGATCCGTCATCTGTTGTTTCTTCTGACGTTTTCCCATCTGACGCAACTGTCTCTTTATCTAAAAATCCAAGCGTGTTTTGTACCGATTTCATCCTGTCGAAACTGTTAAACAACGATACCCCCATAATTACAAGTATCAAAATCACACAAGCTCCCGCAGCATACATCAGACTCCCCCCGGCCGTCTGCCTTTTTTGATGCTCGCTCCGTTTTCTAGCCAAAGAACGAAAGTCCTTTGCAGCTCTGTCTTCCACTGTTTCCGACGCTGACGCCCCATTTTTTTTTCCGGCTGGAGATCATATAATTCTGCATACACGGATTTTTTTCATAATATGTGTAATGCCCTCCGATCTCCAGCAAGTCATTCATTTTATGTACATAATATGTCTCTTCTTTTTCTACCGGATCTTTCATAATGAAAACGGTATTTTTTCTTCGGAAATGATTTTTTATGAAGCTTTACGGTTTCCGGTTCCGGAATGAGCGGCGCTCCGGGATGTACTACAAACCATCCTAGCATTTCCCCCGTCTTCAAAATACTGTTTGCAGTCTTCATATGCGTTTTTCCATGCAGCCTCATCAATCACATATTCTTTATCCGACATTTTCAGATCATGCATCTGAATCGCACCATAAATATAAACATAATCTTCATCCTCGCCGTTTTGAATATCTCCGACAAGAAAAGCCCCCATAGGGTCTGTGCCTGCTTTCTCACATTTCTCACACAATCCGGCAAAAATGTATCTACATAATCTTCCACATAAATTTTAGGACTGTCGCTTACATTTCCTATTTGACGCACGTTTTTCGGTAACTGTCTTTCCATTTATACTCATCCTCCTAAATCAACTGAATATTTTAAAAATCAACAATGTTTCTATCGGCGTTGATATGAGGATAGCACAATAAAAAAAATGATTTTATCAGTTATTGTCAGAAGAGTTCGACATATTATAAAAGATGCCGCTCAAAATGAACAGCATCTCCTTTTGTAATATTATGATACGAACGCTTTTACTTTTTCATAAATACCGTTTATGCCAAGTCCGTATTTTTCGATCAGTTCAAGCGCCGGACCTGATTCTCCATACACATCGTTAATTCCGATCTTAAGCACTTTTTTGTCGGAACATTTGCGGAAAGCACATCACATACTGCGCTTCCAAGTCCTCCGATAACCGAATGCTCTTCGACTGTAACGACTTTGCCTGTTTCCTGTGCGGCCGCAATGATAAGTTCTTCGTCAAGCGGCTTGATCGTATGAATATTGATCACTTTTGCATCAATACCTTCCGCTGCCAGCTTCTCCGCTGCCTGCAGACAGTTGTTGACAGGAAGTCCTGTCGCAATGATCGTTACGTCTTTTCCTTCTCGAAGCACAACGCCTTTCCCAAGTTCAAACTTATAATCCGGTCTGTCATTGATCACCGGAACAGCCAGACGTCCGAACCGCATATACACCGGCCCTACATATTCGTAAGCCGCGCGCACCGCCGCTCTTGCCTCTATGTCATCAGACGGATTGATCACAACCATTCCCGGAATCGTACGCATCAAAGCAATATCTTCATTACACTGATGTGTCGCTCCGTCTTCACCTACGGAAATTCCGGCATGTGTTGTCCGATTTTTACGTTCAGATGCGGATAACCGACTGAATTTCTTACCTGCTCATAAGCCCGTCCCGCCGCAAACATTGCGAAGGAACTTGCAAACGGAACTTTACCCGCAGCCGCCAATCCTGCTGCCACGCCGATCATATTACTTTCCGCGATACCGCAGTTGATGAAACGTTCGGGATATGCAGCCTGAAATAAACCTGTTTTTGTCGCAGCCGCAAGATCCGCGTCAAGCACAACGATCTCTTCATGTTCCGCCCCCAAGCTCTACCAGCGTTTCTCCGTAACTTTCCCTCGTCGCAATCTTCTTTACTTCTGACATAACGCTTCACCTGCCTTTTCCAAATCTGCCATCGCGATTTTAAATTCCTCGTCGTTCGGCGCTTTTCCATGCCATCCCGCCTGATTTTCCATAAAAGAAACTCCTTTTCCTTTCACAGTCTTGGCTATGATCACCGTCGGACGTCCATTTTACTGATTTTGCCTCTTTAAATGCAGCGTCAATCTGATCAAAATCATTTACGTCAATATTGATCACGTGAAAGTTAAACGCTTCAAACTTTTTTATCTATCGGATACGGAGAGTTCACTTTTGTAATCTCACCGTCGATCTGAAGATTATTATTATCCACGATCACAAGAAGGTTATCCAGTTTGTGGTGAGACGCAAGCATCGCCGCCTTCCCACACCTGACCTTCCTGGATCTCTCCGTCACCGAGAAGTGTATATACGCGGTAATCATCACCCGATATCTTTGCCGCAATCGCCATTCCTACAGCCGCAGAAACTCCCTGTCCGAGAGAACCTGAAGACATATCAACACCCGGAATGCACTTCATATCCGGATGACCCTGAAGATAAGAACCTGTATGTCTCAGTGTGATCAGATCTTCTTTCGGGAAAAATCCTTTCTCTGCCAACGCGGCATAAAGCCCCGGCGCTGTATGTCCCTTTGAGAGGACGAAACGATCTCTGTCCGCTTTTTTTCGGGTCTTTTCGGATCTACATTCAATTCCTCAAAATACAGATAAGTGAATAGATCCGCCGCGGAAAGTGATCCGCCCGGATGTCCTGCTTTCGCACTGTGAACCGATGTCACAATTCCCTTTGCGGACTTCATTTGCAGTTTTCATCAACTTTAACTTGTCCATAATGTCTCCTCTTTAATGTCTCCTCTTTTTTACTTCTGTTTATTACTTCTGTTTATTATTTTTCTGCTCTATCTTACAGTTCTGTCCTGCCTTCAAGCGCTCTTAAAAGCGTCACCTCGTCAATATATTCCAAATCTCCTCCGACCGGAACGCCGCTTGCAATCCTGCTCACCTTTATTCCCGCCGGTTTTATGAGTTTGCTTATATACATCGCTGTTGTCTCACCTTCCAGACTTGAATTCGTTGCAATGATCACTTCATTCACGTCTCCCTGAAGCCGTTCCATCAGTTCTTTCAGACGGATATCTCCCGGGCCGATTCCCAGCATCGGAGAGATTGCCCCGTGGAGCACATGATATACTCCGTTATATTTTCCTGTCTTTTCATACGCTGCCAGATCCCGCGGTGTCTCAACGACCATGATCGTTTTCTTGTCGCGATCCGGATTTCCGCAAATCGGACAGGTTTCCCGATCTGTAAGTGTACAGCACACTTTACAATACCGCACATTTTTCCTTGCGTCAATAATTGATTTTGCCAAACCTTCCACTTGATCCAGCGGCATGTTGATCACATGAAACGCCAACCTTTGCGCCGACTTGCTGCCAATCCCCGGCAAACGGGAAAATTCTTCGATCAGACGGCTGATCTGATTACTGTAATATTCCATCCTTAAAACATCCCCGGAATTCCGCCGCCCATTCCGCCTGTCAATTTAGACATTGCAGAACCTGTCGCCTCATCGATCTGACGCAGCGCCTCATTTGTCGCCGCAACGATCAAGTCTTCCAGCATTTCAATATCGTCCGGATCAACTACTTCTTCTGCAAGTTTTACTTCTTTGTCACTTCACGTTTACCGGAAACAGTAACCTCCACAGCTCCGCCGCCTGCCGTCGCCGTAAATTCCTTTGCCTCAAGCTCTTTTTTGCTGCTCTTCCATCTGACGCTGCATTTTCTGCGCCTGTTTCATAAGATTTGCCATATTTCCCGGCATCGCTCCACCCGGAAAACCGCCTCTTTTTTGCCATAATCAATCCTCCACCGTTATCTTCATATTGATCTTTTGTTCTATATCTATGAATGTATCCTCAAAATGTCTGCCTTCTTCTACATGACGCACTTCTACTTCCACACGTTTTTCCGATCCGTTCTTCGATTAATTTTTCCAACTCTTCAACGTGATCTTCCCGCCCTACGACGCTTGCCGCAAGACTGTCCGGAAGAACGATCAAAAAGCCGGTTGTCTCCGCCCAGACTTAAGCGGGCGCTTTTCAGATACCCCTTTATAATACCTGAAGCTTCTCCGGCAATCATTCTAAAATTCTTTACGACTTCCTGTACGTCTTCGGGAATCGCATCTGGAATTTGCGGTCTCTGCGCACGAGCACCTGCAAAATTGCCCTCGGTGTTTCCATTAATCACCGATCCGCCTGCGATCTGCGCTCCGTCTCCGTTTACATAGACGATCTGCCCCTGCATATTTGCTGAAGCTTCCATGCTTTTTTTCCACTTTTTCTTCCACCGCACGGATCCGCTCTAAAAATAGTATCCTGCTTCGTTTCCATTGCCGGAGTACATAATTTAATCAAAGCCACCTCTAGCATGATTCTCTTTTTTGCGTCGCATATTTTAACTGCCCGGAAAGCTCTGAAAAAACACGGATATACCGGAATAACGCTGCTGTCTCGATCATCCCGGATTCTTCTTTTAACTGCATCATATTTTCCGTAGACACATCCAGAACATCCTCTATATTATCAGATGTTTTTACGAGAAGCAAGTTCCTTAAATACCATGTAAAAATCTGCCGTAAGCTGCGTCAGATCTTCCCTGCATTACGAGTTCCTCCACAACGTCGAGCACACCCGGCACATCCGTATTGATCACTTTCCGCAAAAAGTCTGCTGAATACATCCGTATCCACCGCTCCCAGCACTTCCAAAACATGCTCGTATGTCACCTTCTGCCCAAGATAGAATGCAATACACTGATCAAGAAGACTAAGCGCGTCTCTCATCGATCCGTCCGCCGCTTTCGCTATATAGCGCAGCGCTTTATCCTCTGCTTCTACATGCTCTGTATCCATCAATTCCTGCATACGTTCCGTAATCGTCTCAATACTGATCCTCTTGAAATCATAATGCTGACATCGTGATAAAATCGTGATCGGAATTTTATGAACTTCTGTTGTGGCAAGAATAAAGATAACATATTCCGGCGGCTCTTCCAATGTTTTAAGAAGCGCGTTAAACGCTCCTATAGACAGCATATGTACTTCATCAATAATATAAACCTTATATTTTCCTTCTGTCGGGCGATATGTGACTTCTTCACGGATCTCTCGAATATTATCCACACCGTTATTCGATGCGGCATCAATTTCAATTACATTCATAGAAGTACCTGCCGCGATCGACTTACACATCTCGCACTCACCGCACGGACTTCCGTCTACCGGATGCTCGCAGTTGACTGCTTTCGCAAATATTTTTGCAACCGTTGTTTTACCGGTACCCCTTGTTCCGCAAAAAAGATATGCATGTCCGATACGGTTTGCGTTGATCTGATTCTGTAATGTTGTAATAATATGATCCTGCCCTTTTACATCTCCAAACTCTGCCGGGCGAAATTTTCTATAAAGCGCCGTATATGACATGTTTTACACCTCTGCCTGATTTCTTAGTTTATTTCGTTTATTCATCGCCAAAACTGATACCTATTGTTTTCGCTTCTTTGATCAATCCGCATTTCGGATCTACCATCTTTAATTTTCCCGCCACTTCTTCAAGCGGAACTGCCGTCGTCTCGCCATCTCTCATAGCGACCATATATCCGTATTTTCCTTCCAGTATCATCTCGGCCGCCTTTGCTCCGACCCGAGTTGCAAATACACGGTCGTATGCACACGGAGAACCTCCGCGCTGTGTATGTCCCGGAACGGTAATTTTACTTCCTTATCTGTCGCTTCTTGGATCTGCTCTGCCAGCTCATATGCGATAGACGGATATTTTCTCTTGAGATCTTCTCTTTATATTTTTTTTTTTTTCAGTTTTGCATCCTCTTTCGAGATTGCACCTTCCGCAACCGCAAGAATCGTAAACGGTTTTTCCTTTCTCGACCGTCTGTTGATCACATCTGTGATCACATTGATATCATAAAGGGATTTCCGGAAGAAGGATAATATCCGCGCCGCCCGCTATACCTGCATGAAGCGTTACATATCCTACTTTGTGTCCCATTACCTCTATAATAAATACACGGCTGTGGGACGTTGCCGTCGTATGGATTCTGTCAATCGTATCTGTCGCAATATCCACCGCGCTCTGAAATCCGAATGTCATTTCTGTTCCCCACAGATCGTTATCGATCGTCTTCGGAAGCGTGATCACATTCAATCCCTCTTCCCGAAGAAGATTTGCCGTTTTATGCGTTCCGTTTCCTCCTAAAATAATAAGACAGTTCAGATTCAGCTTATGATATGTATGCTTCATCGCCTCTACTTTATCGAGCCCGTCTTTATCAGGAACTCTCATCAATTTAAACGGCTGACGTGATGTTCCGAGTATCGTTCCGCCTCTTGTAAGAATGCCGGAAAAATCTTTCGGTGTAAGCATACTGAAGTCCGCATAGATCAATCCTTTATATCCGTCTTTAAAACCGTAGATCTCCACATCGTCCCGTTTGGAGCAGATTCCTTTCACAACTCCGCGCATCGCCGCATTTAACGCCTGACAGTCACCGCCGCTTGTCAACATTCCGATTCTTAACATAACGCACCCTCCTTGATCGTATCATCCGTGCATAACGCACCCCAAAACTGTTTTCTGATATTTGAATAGTTTCTATAATGCAAATAAGCAGCCGGTAATTCCGACCGCTTATTATTATACTCTATTTTACGGAAATCCAACAAGAAATTTTAAAACTACAGTCTCTTAAGCAGTTCTTCTCTTTCTTTTTCAAATCCCGGTTTTTTCCGAGCAGTGCGAACATGTTCTTCTTATAGCTCTCAACACCCGGCTGATTGAACGGATTAACGCCGAGTAAATATCCGCTCACACCGCATGCAAATTCAAAAAAGTAAAACAATTCCCCGAGATAAAACTCATTCTGCTCCGGAATCTTTACCATAAGGTTCGGCACATTACCGTCCGTATGCGCAAGGATCGTTCCGTTCATCGCACTCTTGTTAATGAAATCAACATTTTTTCCGGCAAGATAATTCAATCCGTCAAGATCTACCGGTTCTTCGTTGATCACAATCTCTGCTCTTGATTTTTCTACATTAAGAACCGTCTCAAAAAAATTCTGTTTCCATCCTGAATAAACTGACCCATAGAGTGAAGATCTGTCGTAAGATCTACAGACGCCGGGAAGATACCTTTCTGATCCTTGCCTTCACTCTCTCCATAGAGCTGTTTCCACCATTCGGATACATAATGAAGACTCGGTTCGTAGTTTGCCAGCACTTCCACAGTTTTTCCTTTACGAAGAAGAATATTCCTGACAGCCGCATACTGCATTGCGCCATTCTTTTTCAAAATCAGCTTCCAAAGCCGCCTTTCTTCCCGATGCCGCTCCTTCCATTAATTTGTCGATATCCGCTCCGCTTACCGCGATCGGCAGCAAACCTACTGCAGTAAGAACAGAGAAACGACCGCCTACATCGTCCGGCACAACGAATGTCTCGTAACCTTCTTCTGTGGCAAGATTTTTCAACGCTCCTTTCGCTTTGTCCGTCGTTGCGTAAATCCTCTTTGCAGCCTCTTCTTTTCCGTATTTTTTCTCCAACAGTTCTTTAAATACGCGGAAAGCGATAGCCGGTTCCGTCGTCGTTCCCGATTTGGAGATCATATTGATTGAAAAATCACGATCTCCGATCACATCGATCAGATCTTTTACATATGTACTGCTGATACTGTTGCCGACATAATAAATCTCCGGAGATTTTTCTCACTTCTTTTGATACAACGTTCGCAAAAGAGTGTCCGAGAAATTCGATTGCCGCTCTTGCTCCGAGATAAGATCCGCCGATTCCGATCACAAGAAGCACTTCCGAATCTTCTCTGATTTTCTCAGCCGCTTTTTTGATCCGGTCAAACTCATCTTTATCATAATCAACCGGAAGATCGATCCAGCCGAGGAAGTCGTTTCCGGCGCCCGTTCTTGCAAGCAGCTTTTTTCCTTTGCCTGCTCTGCCAGTTCGCTCATATACTGCATCTCATGATCCTGTACGAAACCACATGCCTTTGAATAATCAAATGTTACTTTGCTCATCACAATCCATCCTCTCTGATACTTATTTTATGATTTATCTTTTGTCTGTTTTATAGATCCGGCAGAATTACTCCTCCGCCATATACTCTTATTTTAACAAATATACACTTCCTAAGCAAGAAATTCCTCCAGTATTTGCCGTATCGTCTCCTCTCTGATCTGCGGATGCCCGCTGTCCGGTTCGTGTTCTCCCCCCTCCTCTGCCGACATTTTGACTGAGCTTTTTCCGCTTTCTTTTTCTCTTGCGGCTCGCCTTCGATATTAATAGGAAGCCGTTTCTCTACCATACTGCTCCCTGTCTCATCTAAAATCTCTCTCTGACTGCCTGCGCCCGCCATTGTTCATACTCCGTCTCCTGCATTGTTGCGGCGCCTTTTTGCGTTTTCCTTTCTATCTGCCCTGTTCTCCTGCACCGGTACTGTACCGGCAGACGCTCCTTCTTTCTTATCGTCCGCCCCGGCAAATGTTTTTGTTCTTTTATTTTTCCACCTCCATTTACATTTTCTGACGGATTACGTCAATAAATTTTTTTTCTTTCCTGTTCTGTCTTCTTACCCTGACAGCGCATACATTTTCCAAATAATCGACCATATACATTTTAATCGCTTTTTTATCTTATACGGCTCGTCCGACATACGAATGATCACCATAAGAAGCACCGCTTCCGCCGCCCCTGCCTGCTATGTACTGATAAACCGTTTCCGTAAGTCCGCCTTCCATGTAAGAAAGCGCCGCGCCGATCACCGCTAAAATACCGACAAACCAAACAGACAACAGCTCGATCTGACGCCATGTGTGTATCCGAAACAAAAATCCTCTGTATTCATAGATATATTTTTCTGCCAAATACACCGACATTTTCCACAGACTCATGCGCCATACAGGCATGTTCGTATTTTGCCTTTACAAGTTTTCATCAGCTTATGCGTACTTTTCGGCATATTTCCAGCCGCTTTTATCAATCTGTACAAAGGTCATCCGGTTTACGATCTTTGCCAGCACCCCAAGTATCCTGACTGCCGCCATCACATACATGACCGATCCGAACTTACCATCATTGTCTCAAGCATAACAAGCCCTCCTGTTTTTTATCTTTCACACGCCCCGTCTGTCAACGTCCGCTTGTGTTTGTAGCCATTATAAGGCAGGATTTCTGTCTTGTCCGCAAAAACCGTTCTACATTTTTTCTACACCGCGCAGCCTTTTTCTTTTGTAGGTTTCCCCGATTTTCTTCTTTCTCCTTTTTTTCGTGCCGCGCATTTTTTTTGCAGATCATCTCATACTGTTTTTTAGATATACTTTTTTTTTATTTTTCCTCCTCAACTGCAAGCATCCTCTCTCTGACTGTAATATGTATAAATACGTCTCCCTTGTTTTTCTCTTTCTTCCTTTCTGTTCCCGTTCGATTTTCAACCGACTGCACTCATGTAGACTTTTCTCGAAAACAGACGCACAAAATTTGTATTTTTCTTCCTCTGTTTGTTATAATTCCTTTTATAAAAATGAAGAAATCTGTTTTTCAGGAGGTAAAATCATGGAATACAAACCAAAGGGGCGTCTGCTCACGTCTTATTATTCATTTTGACATCGTGGACAATAAAGTAAGAAACGTATCTTTTGTCGGAGGATGCAGCGGGAATCTTCAGGGAATTTCACCTCATCGAAGGTATGGATGTAGATGAGGCGATCTCGCGCATTGAAGGCATCCGGTGCGGATTCAAACCGACCTCTTGTCCGGATCAGCTTGCCATTGCATTAAAAAGAAGCTCGAAACGCTTAATAAGATGCCCGGCAAGACAAACGCTTTATTTTTGCACGTTAATATTTTACTGTTATTATTACTTTTTAATCATCAGGAAGGAAATGCTATGAATACAAAACCTGTTTTCCACGGAAGCGATATCGAAAAATATGTGAATACTATCATCTTAATCAGGAGGATATCGTCAACTTCGGCGCAAATGTAAATCCTATCGGTATCTCCACCCATGTAAAACAGGTTCTTGCATCCCATTTGGATCTTCTTTCCTCTTATCCCGACCGTGACTATCAATCTCTTCGGAATACCGTTTCAGAATACTGCGGCGTTCCCGCAGACTACGTACTGCCCGGGAACGGCTCGAGGAACTTATCTCTTTTTAATCGAAACACGCGCCCCAAAGCGCACCCTTCTCCTTTGACCAACCTATTCGGAATACTCCAGAGAGTTGTCACTTTCAAATAGCAATGCAACGAGTTTCTTTTAAAAAGAAACTGATGAGTTTATTTTAAATGTAGATTTTTCTGTCAGTCGCTCCTTGCCGGAAGTTATGATTTTCTTATCATATGTAATCCGAACAATCCTACGTCATCTGCCATTCTCCGATCTGATATGGAACGTCTTCTTACATTTTGCGAACAGCATGACATCTTTGTCATGATAGATGAGACTTATGTTGAATTTGCCCCTGTTATCGAAGACGTCACAGCAGTACCTTTTACGAAAACATTCAAAAATCTAATGGTTTTACGAGGCGTGTCAAAATTTTTTGCAGCGCCCGGAGTCCGCTTAGTTATGGTATCACGGGTAACATGCCGTTTTTAAAAGCAATGAAAGAAAAGCAGATTCCCTGGTCTTTGAACAGCCTCGGCGCTTTTGCCGGAGAACTCATGCTGAAAGACGAAGAATATATCAGACAGACCCGCCGTCTCATTCTTTCCGAACGGGAAAAAATGTACTCTGCTTTAAAAGAGCAGCCTGCTTATAAAACATATAAGCCATACGCTAACTTTCTGCTTGTAAAAACTTCTCCAAAAGAAACGACCGCCTTTGACGTATTTACTCACTGCGTCAAAAACGGTCTTATGATCCGCGATTGTTCTTCCTTCAAAAGTTTAGACGGAGAATTTATCCGGTTTTGTGTTATGGACAGCAAAGACAATCAACGTCTTCTCGACGAACTCTCTTTCCTATGCCGTCAAAAATAATATAAAATAAAATATGGCGATTGCAGCGGCTATGATCCCGAGTACAAGCAAGATTTTATTTTCATTTGTATTCCCTCCTTCTCCTCCTTCAAATGTGATTTTATAATCATCTAAATCATATGCCTGAGCAAAGTATCCTTTCAGGATCGTCTTTGCATTACTTCTTGCATTCTCATAAAGCCCGTTTGCCACCGCGTCTTTTTCGGCCTGTTCTTTTAGTTTGGCAAACGCCGCGTTATTCTCTTCCAGACGGATCTGATTGAAAATGCTTTCCCTTCTCATGATATACACGAAACGAATCTTCATCAACCTGCGAACTTAAGATTCTGACTTCAGGAAGTTTCACTTTGATAGAATCTTTTTTTACTTCATATCGAATCTCGCCAAAATCATATCCCGCCTTTACGATCACATTGTAACTATAGATATATTTACTCTGCGTAAACGGAATGTCAATACCGAACAATTTTCTTACATCTTCGGTAACATTTACTTCTGTGCAATTTTGCCTCCTGTGTCGCCAACTCCCCGATATCTTCAAACCCAAGTTTGGTCGTCTGGCTTTCATGAGTAATATAGCGTTTCATACCGATCGCTCCCGCGCCTCCCGCAAGCGCGATAATCGCTATAATAATAAGTATCTTTTGAATTTTCCACGGAATCTTAATTTTTGAGTTTCCTATTTTGTTTCTTTATTTCTCTTTTTAATTTCCTTTTTCAATTCTTCTCTTGTATCTTTTTCCTCTTCACTATATCTTTTGTCCATACATTCTCCCTTCACACACCCGTACTGTCTGCAGCGGATACAATCTTACACATACTGTTTTTTATGCAGATTTCCTGTTCTTTACCGGATATCTGCTCTCCTTGATTATACCAGATTTCTTTCGCCTTTGTCCGCTATTTTGCAGAATATGACTGCGCCCCCGTACTTGCCACCGTAGCTAAAATCCCCGCGCCTACGATTGCCGCCGGGTTCGCGCTTCCATACTGACTTCGATATGCGATCACGTTCATCGGGATCAACTGAAGAGAAGAAATATTCATGATCAAAAACGTACACATTTCATTACTTGCGACTCCCTGCGCCTCACCGGACCGGGCGCTTTTCCTGCCCGCCTTTCCTCTTCCAATGTTTCAAGTTCTTTCATCGCCTTTAATCCTGCCGGAGTTGCCGCCCACCCAAGACCGAGGATATTCGCAACTAAAATTTGTTGTAATATGCTCCTGCGCTTTATGTTCTTTTCGGCAGATCAGGAAAAAAAAAACGGATCACCGGACGCATTTTTTTGCCGCACTTCCGATGATCCCTGCCTGTGCCGCAATCTCCATGATCCCACACCAAAACGACATAATCCCTATCATCGTAATACAAAGTGTCACCGCTTCTTTTGAAGAATCGAGCGCGGCATTTGTAATAACTTCCATCCTGCAGTTAAACGCTCCGAATATAATTCCGATCAAAATCATGCCTGCCCATAGATAATTCATACACTTCTCCGCTGTCTATGATTCATTTTTCATTCTTTCTGAATTATATTCTCTTCTCTCTTTTCTTTTATTCCGATACTCCGAAAATATTTTTATCGTCTTTTTATCACATCTAATCACAATTTTCCTTTGATCAGTATCGTTCCTCACTCCACTCAAGAATCGTTCCTGTAGACGCATCTATTTCAAACTCATACTCTTTCCCGTCATAAATGATATCGCCTTCGTATTTATATTTTCCGTCATCGTAGTCTGATTGAATGCGAATATCGTTTTCCGATGCCCCGGAACTCTTTCCAATGCGATCTTCTCTGCTTCCTCTATACTGATCCCCAAAGCTTCCGCATTATTTTGAGAATTTCCGCTTTTTTTCTTTATCTGTTGTGCCTGCTGTATCCGCTGTGCCCGCTGTATCTGTTGTGCCTGCTCTGTCTGTTGTATCTACAGTTGAAATCCGCTCTGTATCTGCGCTTAATATTTGACCGTCTCTTCCGCTTATTTCATAATCATACTCTGTTCCTTCTACGTCAAACCGCACTTCATATACTTTCCTGCCATCGTCGATTTCCGAAGACACTCTCAGACGGGTCGTATCTGATTCTCTTACTCCCGCATCAGCCAATGCCGCTTCCAATGCCGCTTCTTTTCCGATATCTTTGCCGCCTTTTTAATCCACACCCTGCAAATACACCTGCTGTCACCATAGTCATCACTGCTACCGTTGCTATTTTTGTAAATTTTTTCATTTCTATTCTCCTTTCTTTATTTCACATCAGCATTTACTTTTTACTTTGAAAACATTCGATTC
>VOFF01000304.1_pt1 | contig 22001 bp, 33 predicted proteins | sample 5384061 | NCBI WGS metagenome assembly VOFF01 (sample SAMN12384725, study PRJNA508395) | human gut metagenome | isolation source: healthy gut E | host: Homo sapiens
TAAATCAACATTCAAAAACAAAGAAAAATGGAAGACTTAAGTAAACTCTCCAGCAAGGAACTGGAAGCCTTGTTGGAAAAGAAGAGAGCGGAAGAACGCCAACAAGCATTGGACAAACGCGCCGCCTACGAGGGCATCCGCGCCGAACTGGTACAGAAGGTGGAACAGAAGGTTCGTGCCGTGTGCGACGAAGTGAAGGGGTTGCACGCCTTTTGCGTGGACGAGATCGAGGCGTTCCGCCAGGTGCTTGCCGAGTACGGCCAGTTGCGCCGCGAGGGGCAGATGTCGTTCTCCATCCAGGAGGGTTGCTTCCGCATTGAAGTGAAATCAAACAAGGTGAAACGCTTCGACGAACGTGCCGATGCCGCCGCCTCGCGCCTGATCGAGTTCCTGCAACAGTGGATCGAGGGCAAGGAGGACGGACAGGAGAACCCGATGTACCAACTCGCCATGACGCTCCTGGAGCGCAACAAGTACGGCGATCTCGACTACAAGTCCATCTCGAAGCTCTACGAGCTGGAGGAACAGTTCGGCGACGCGGAATACACCGCCATCATGAACCTGTTCAAGGAGTCGCACCTGGTCGAAGGGACCGCCACCAACTTCTATTTCTTCGAGAAAGACAAGATGGGCGTATGGAAGAAGCTGGAACCGTCATTCAACAGACTCTGAAGGAATGGACAATTGACAATGGACAATTGACAATTCGGGATGACCGAACAAATAATTGTCAATTGTCAACTGTCAATTGTCCATTGAAAAAAGTAAAGACCGCCACCCTCACCCCCGGTCGCTGGATCTACGTCTGTCCCTGCGGCTTCCGTACCACCGTCGGCCGGGTGGTGAGGACTTCGAGCAAGTGGACGGTCTACTGCTTCAAATGCAAACAACAAACAGGAAAATATTATAAAGTCATGGACGAACGATTGGAATTTGAAGAGAACTTCAACAACAAACTGAACTGCACCTGCTTCACCACGATCCGCCTGCACCACCCGGTTCGCAACGCCATCGGCGCAGTGAAGCAAATCTACCTGAAGGGCGTATGGAAAGGCAACGCGAAGATCATGCACGCCGCCACCCTCACCCTCGACCGGATCAACCTCCCGATAGCGAAGCTCGACACCGGCCTCCTGCCGGACGAATGCCGCCGGCTGATCAAGTCGCTTTACAAGAACCGCCCCGGCATCAACTGGGAGACGCAGCCGTTAGACTACATCCTGCTGGAGTACCTGAAGGAATCAAAGGAACCGTCGCTGTTTTAGTTGACAGTGGAGATTTGACAGTTAAATCACAAATTAAAAACGAAAAATAGAATGACAACAAATGAGATAATAAAAGCAATTTGCGAAATAAAAGATGCACAAACACTTGGTAAAATTGCTCATAAAACAATGGCTCGTGCATGCCAACTTGAAGAAACATTGGTAATTGATTCGGATTCTGAATTTAGAAAAAACGGGAAATTCTTTCTGAAGACAATCATGCACTTTGAGATGGAGATAATCAATGAGGAAGAGGAGGTGACGAATGATCATCGCTGTTGATTTCGACGGTACCCTCTGCATGGGTACCTACCCAGAGATAGGCTCCCCCGAAGCCCTACGCCGTGGAGGTGATGAACAAGCTGAAAGCCGACGGCCATTATCTCATCCTGTGGACCTGTCGCTGGGGTGAGCGGCTGGAGAAGGCCATCAACTGGATGCTGGAGCAAGGCATCCCCTTCGACCGTATCAACGCCCACGAGCCGGCGAACCTCGCCCTCTACGGCGACGACGCACGCAAGGTCTACGCCCACTGTTACATCGACGACAAGCAGGTAGGCGGCCTTCCTACTTGGCCGGAGATATACGACTGGATCACGGAACAGGAACGAAAATGGAAGGAAAAGCAGGTATGACACATGGTTCTCTCTTCTCTGGAATAGGCGGTTTTGAGCAGGCCGCCCAATGGGTGGGCATTCACACCTTGTGGAGCTGCGAGATCGCCTCCTATCCTCGAAGAATTTTAAAAAAGTATTTCCGAAAACTACAAAACATGAAGATATCAAGCAAACTCTCAAACCCGGGATACGTGGATGTCATTAGTGGAGGATTTCCATGCCAAGACATCAGCCTTGCAGGAGGTGGTGTGGGTATCTACGGAAGCCGCTCTGGATTATGGTGTGAGATGTATAGAATTATACGGGAAGTTAGACCTCGATATGTCATCATTGAGAACAGCACAGCTCTCCTTTTTCGAGGATTCGAACGGGTCTTATGCGATCTTTCCGAAATCGGGTATGATGCGGAATGGCAATGTCTATCGAATGCCGACTTTGGTTTCGACCATCGCAGGGAGAGGTTGTACGTTATTGCCTACTCCAACAAAGTCAAACGACAAGCGGGGCGGTTTCAAGAGTGGAACCAAGCTCAAGGCATATTTGTCCCGCCATCAAACCAACACTGTGGATTTTCTATCGCTCAAAGGGTTCTCGAAATGCCAGATCGTGAACATATTGGAATCAATGATGGGATTCGAGGTTGGACACCGCGTTGGATGTCTTGGAAATGCCGTGAATCCAGTCGTAGCTAAATATTTATTCGAATGTATAATATTATATGAAAATAAGATAAGTAAACGAATAAAGTAATCATTTACAAAAAAAGTCCATCCCAATATATCAGGATGGACTTTTTTAATAAAGCCGATTATTGAAAAAAAGAATTATCTCTTTTACAACGCTATAATTTTTACTATCAAGCAATCTCTTTTCAAAATCTTCTAATTGCTCAATTTCCTCTATTGAATATTTTTCAGGAGAAATGTTTCTTTCTTTTATACAAACAGAAAACAATAACGCCTTAACTTTTTCTAATTGAGTATAATAATTAGCAAAATAAATACTGTTTTAGGATAGCCAAAACTATAAGTCAAAATACGTTCAAATTTTTCTCCCCAATCTATATTATCCATCTTTATAATTATTAATTAATATTTATTGAGTATATAATAACAAAAAAAGTGCCAAGAAAAAAGCATGTCAAAAATGTCACAACTATTAGAATCTCATGTTTTTTAGGGTCATTTTGACATGACTTATCTTCACGCTTTTCTTACATAGCCGTTGTTCACTGCTTGGGCATAGAACTTCTTCGAGTTCGTCCCGTTGTCCTTCCCCAGGTTCTTTCTCTTGATTAACTTATACTTTTGTAACATAAAAACAGCGTTTTTAGTTGAGAGTTGACAATTGACAGTTGAGAGTTATCTGTCCGGGACCTAAACTGTCAACTACCCTTTGTCAACTGGTTCATGGGCAAAAATGGAGGACTGGATACATACAGAGGTTGTATATACGGGTTGTTTTGCATAATTATGCAGAAAAAGGGTGGGAAGTGTGGGATGGATTGTATATTTTTGCATTTGAAAAAATTGGATTCCATGCAACAGCAGTACGAATTGAATTTGGACGTTGAGACCAAAGGCGAGGGCATCAGGCACAGGCGTACCCGCGTATCCGTGCAGGCGGCGGGAGGCAAGACCAGCCGGCAGGAGTATGTGTACAGGCGTAACCGGGAGCTGATCGCCCGTTATTACTATTGGACGGAAATACGCCGGAGGCGTTTTGACGACGTGATGCGCATCCTGTCGGAGGAGTTCCATGTGGAAGACCGCACGATCAGCAACGCCTTACTTGACTTCGGTGATTACCTGGACGGTTTGTACAAAGGCAAGAAAGATATACGGGAACTGAAAAAGGAATACCCGTATCGCAACTGGGAAAACTGAAAAGCGGGGCATCTGTCACCCCGCTTTTTTATTGGTATTCCTCAAAGGTAGTGCCATAGACGAGCGTGTACGTCTTGATGCCGCCGGCCATGACGGAAGGCCGTCCGCTCCGGCGGCTCAACGGCGAGAATATCTCATCCGCCGTCCACCCTTGCAGGCAATCGTGTACTTCGCTGATGACGGCATAACGGTCCAACGCCTTTTCCCTTACCTTTTCGGGTGCCTTGTTGTATGATTCCCCCTGGTAGGGGAAAGCTAATTTGAGTGTGATCTTTAAATCCACCAACTGGCACAGGTCGGTCAGGTCCCGGCAACCGGAATACTCGATGTCGATCAGGCAACAGGGGAAATCCACCGCCGGCCGCGTGGAATTGCCCACGTTCAACTGCCCCAGGTCTTCATCGATCCAACGGAGGGACGGAACCTCCTTTTCCAAACGGTCGCATAGCGAGACAAAAATGTCTTTGTTCATAAGCTGTTATTTTAATGTGTCGATATATCCTTCCAGCCGCTTGTGTATCTCTTCCGCCAGTTCGTCCGACCGCCCCATGAAAGGACGTGCCGGTATGTTCGCCTGGCGGTGTGTTCTCTTACCTCTACATTCCCGTATTTGGAGGTATGGCGCACATGGGCGGGTACCGTTACCCGGCCGGTGAACCCTTCATTATGGACTTTGGCATAGTCCACCTTGTCGTTGCCGGCGGATATGACCACCTTGTCGCGCCCGACGTATGCCGGGCGGATGCTGCCCATCAGGTTGCCGCTGTCGATCAGGAGCGACCCGTTCCGGCGCGGAATCTTTGCCGGCGCCCACGGATTCCCGTCGAAAGCCTTCTCGCGGAAACGCTCCTTATAATAAGAGGTAGCGGTCTCGGCCACGATCTCGGCGGCATCGTCCAGTATCTTGTCCGGCAGGGAGCTTAAATAATTTTCCAACTCGTTGAAGTTCATATTGAAATATTTTATATGTTTGTACCAAGAAGTTTCTTCAGGACGTTTATCAACTGCAAGCACCTCGCGGATGACGGGGGGGGCACGAGAGTCGAATATTGAATAAGAAAGCCCTGAAGGAATCAATCCGAAGTGGGAATCTGGCACCGGCCATCCAATCCGGCGAGGCGGAAACGTCACGTGTGGCGCATCCCAGTCGGCGGACGGACGCAAGGACTTATTCCCGCGATTTTTTTATCAATAATCCTCTTCTGTATCTCCAGCGTGGGTCAATCCTACGGCTTTTTTTCGTCTTATCCGCAATCTTGGCGTTCGGATAGATTTCAAACCAAGTGGCAATCCGGTAGTTTTTTGCGTCTGTCACATCGCAAATAACATTGATGACCTTCTCTTTATAAAATTTGATAAAGTTCATGTTCCGGAAATCCTTCGGCTTTACATAATCGTTTATCCATACTTCGTCCGGATGGGCCAACACGTCCGGTATGCAGTCCAACAAAGGTACCCGTGTCTTTGTGTACTTTCCGGATGTATGGCGCGTGAACACCTTTTCCGTCATCTCCACTTGACGTCCTTTGTAATCCACTATCCATTTGTGTTCGGACAGCCAATCCTCTTTTCTCCCTTCAAATGCTGCGGGGGCTTCAGTTGTGGCTTCGGCCAGTTTCTTGCCGAACGAATCCAGCCCGTAGTCGTTATAATACAGGTTACCGACAAGTTTGGAGGCTTTGTCCGGAAACTGTTGTATGTACATCTGATTGCGGGTGAACACCTCGGCTGTCTTTCCCCGGTTCACGTCCCAGTGCTGCACCTCGACCTGTTTCCACTCTTTCGTGTTGAAATAGTTGTCACAACGATCCTGTTCCGTTTTCAGATCCAGATCTTCTACCTCATGTCCCATAAGGGCGACAACGTAGCATCTACATTTCCACCCGTTCGGCGGGAATATCTTGTCCCACCTCGGATCATTGGCCGGAAGGACCAGTCCGTCCAGTTTCCGGTGTTCCTCCCTCACCTTGTCGTCCCCGGCCGTCTTGTACTCCCAATAAGGGAAAAGCTTCGTCTTCCCGACCAGCCGCTGGTAGTTGCTTGCAGACTCGGCGGTGAGGACCGCCGTTTCATATTCGGTCTGCTGCCACCGCTTATTGAAGACGTCCGTCGTCTGCAAGGCCTTTTTGTGTAACTCCTCGAAGCTGCCGCTTTCCCGGAACAGGCTGTTCAGTTCCTGAAGCTCCGCCAGCGTCTTGGCGGCGGAGAAGTGGAAGACATTCATTTCCATCGAGGTGATGAAAGCGTCGTCCCGTGCCCCGTATGTGAAAGCGGTATCGGCAAGCCCGACCACCTTGGAACGTCCCTTGCCGACGGCACGGACGAAGTCGTCCGCGAAGAAACGGAACAGTTCCGCGTCGAACAATGCCTTACCCCGGCTGTCCGCCACCCGGTTGATGATCCGGTTCTGCATCGTGTCGTCACTGAGGCGGATGCGGGCTTTGCCATCGGTCGCCCCGACTTGCGGGGCTCCTGCGAAAAAATCCCAAAGGCGGAGGAGCCAGCTCCGGTCGTTGTTCCGGATGGCGGCCGCTTTCCCTTCCGGGTCGTCCGGATCATTCGGGTCCGGAGGCAACACGAATGAGGGATGTTGTTCTTTCCGTGCGATGGCCTCGTCACCCTCCGGCTGCGGGATGTTGTATTTCTCGTACAGGTAGCTCTGCGGGATGGGCAGGATGTCGGAGAGCAGGACGGTTTCCTCGACGGAAATCTCCTGCGCCTTGTCCAGGAACTTGAACCTGCCACCACCGGCCGGATACCCCCGTTTCTCTAAGAGCGGGACGAAATACTTGTTCAACATCCGTTCGACAAACCGGCGGTCCGCCCGGTGCTTCTTCTCCTGCACAGCCATGTGGACCTGCCCCTGCGCGAGCGAGCTGCCGTCTTGCGTGGTCATGGTCTGGCCTAAGACGGTGATCAGTATCTCCTCGTTGCAGGCGTTGCGGAAATCGTTGTAAAGAGCGCCGTTCCCGGAACTGCTGAGTGTCGTCTGCGTGGCTTCCGTCTCCTTGGGTATGACCAAGTAGGGAGCCGACCCTGCCTCCTCGAATGCCTGGATAAGCGCCCGACGGCTCTGTTCGTCCATGCTGCTGTATTTCCCGATCCGCTGGGGCATACCGAAAAGCTCGACAAACTGTGCCCAGTCGCCGAAGCCTCCCCGTTTGTAGATGACGAAGGGGGCGGCACGCAGGAGGATGCCGAAGTCGTCGTCACTTCCGAACTGGATAATCAGGTCGTTGTCCGCGTAGGGTATCCCGTGCTCGTCCTCCTCCCGGATGGCGATCTCCTTGGTCTTTGTCCGGATATGCTTACGCGGGATGGACTTGAAACCGAACCCGTCCAGGAACAGGCATTCGACCAGCGACACGCCCCAGAAGCGCGAGCATGATTTCGCGCAGGAGCGACTCGAACTCCGGCGTGTCCATCAGCGCGTCCATCTCGTCGACCTGTTTGCCGTCGATGGTAAAAGCGAGGTCCGCGTCCGTCACCGCGTCGATGCGTTTGTCGATGGCGTCCGACAGGTAGCCGTCGATCAGCAGGTCGGTAAACAGGTCGTACAATTTCGTCCGGTTCCCCAAGTCCGCCAGCCGGAGGGCGCTCCGCCAGGAACCGATGTCGTTCACGCCCCGGTGGATGGGGCGGACCAATATTTCAGTATGGACCGGCCGTTGTTTCGTTCCGACCGAATCCGGGCCTTTTACGGCCACTTTCTTTTTTTTCTTTGCCATGATTCATGTTTCTGTTTTCATTTGATTATACGACCGCTCAAACAGCGTTCTAACGGTCTTTTAGAAATGCTGGCACCGCTTGGGGTTGCTGCCATACGCGATGGGGCCGATCGGGGCGTTGCTTCCCGTTTCTTCTTCTGTTTCCCGGTCGGGCAGGTCGGGCGAGACGTCACCCCGCTGGACGGCCTTCAGCCAGTCGATGGCCCGTTCGTAGCGGTCTTGCCGGAACTTCAAGTCCGTCCCGGCATTGCAGAGGTTGATGAGATGCCAGGTGGCGATATCCTTGACGAATATCAATAGCAACTGGTTCCGCTTGTTTCCCGAAGCGGAGAAAACGCGTGTGCAGTCGAAACGTGTCAGGTAGCCTTTCGCCTCGGCTATGGCCGCGTCGATGGCGGCCTGTGCGATGGTCTCGTCCCCCCGCGTAATGGTTTCGACCTGTTCGTCATGCAGGTGGGTGTTCAATTCCTGTATTGTCAAAAATGCCATGATAGAATGTGTATTTGGGTTAAAAACGTTTCCGGTTCCTGGGGCGTGTCCCGACGGCACAACTGCCCGCCTTGACCACCATCGCCTTTTGCTGGCAGATGAAAAAACCGCCCTCTATCGCGTCGGGACCGTCGGCGGGTGCCGGCAGTCCGTCGTCGAAAAGGAGGAACTGTTCCTCCAGGCGGGCCATATTGGGATTGTCCTTCTCCGCGATGTTCAGGATCATGCGCCCGGCACGGTTCAGGGGTTCCAGGTTCCCCTCGATACGCGCGAACTTGTCCGGCTTGTTGCGAAGGTCGGGCGATATGGGGGATGATGTACCCCGTCTCTTCCCATTTCTTTTGGAAAAGCGGGACGAACACCTGCTCGTAGAACGGGTCTTGCAGCTTGTTGTTCTCAATGGAGTTGTACACCTGTGTCCGGTCAGCCACATAGTCGCGCAGATAATAATACCAGTTGACGAACTCCTCGTTCTTCACGTGGTCGAGGTATCCGGTGATGACATACAGGTTCCCGTCCAGCACGCCCATCAGGAAGTTGGCCTTGTAGGAGCCGAGCTTCTTCACCCCCCTTTTTGTTGGATACCTTGTTGGACGGGGCGGGGTCGCCGTAACTGACCAGGAACGGGAACTTGTGGAGTGGCGGCACCGGTCCCCACTTGATCTCCTTGAAATAGCACCCTTCGGTCACCGGGTTGTTGAAACACTCCTTTTTGTGCGCTGGCGGCACTCACCTGTGCAAGGACATCGTCGATTGTCTCCTCATCGTTCTTCTCCGGCCAGACGGAAGTCCCGTAGGCGAAATCGTTCTTGGGATCCGGGTGGTTGATATCCACCATGCGCAGGTTGATGATGTCCCAGTTCCCGATCGGCTTCTCCCGGCGTGACAGCTCGAGCGCCTTCTTGCCGGCCCGTGCCACGCAACAGTCCTTGGCGATGATGTTCCCGCAAAAGATCGTGAGCAAGGGTTCCGAGAAAGAACGGGTGAAATAAAGCGCCTGCTCGAACCAGTTCCATTTGTCGTTCACGATCTCCGGATTGCGGCATTCCTCGTCGGTGTCGTAATCATCCACGAGGATCGTGTCCGGACGTACCTCCTCGATCTTGACACCACGCGGGCTTTGCCGTGCCCCGACCGCCATGAAGGAGGCTCCCCCCTTGGTGATGAAGTTGTCTTCCGTCCATTTGAATCCCCTTTGTTCGCCGTAATAGAACCGGATACGCTGGTTGGCCTCCAGTTGTGCCCGGTAATGGGCAAGCAGCTTGATGGCGTTGTCGAGGCTGTTGGAGCAGAGGATGATGTTCCGCTTCTTTCCGGTCAGGACCAGGAAAAGGACAACGAACATGACGACCGTGCTCTTGGCCAGCTCACGCGCCCAGGATAAGACCTCTCGTACCAGTTCTTAGGGCTATCAACCAGCCGTTTTATGGCCTTTTTATGGAAGGAGGCAAACTCGTATTTGGCATAGTTCGGAAACATCTCCTTGATCCAGAGCAACGGATGTTTCTCTAAGTAGGCCAACCGCTTCTGCCGCTCTTCGTAGGGCATATCCAAATCGACTGCCGTATCTTTACGGATGGACTTCAGGTAGGCATCCCAATCTTCAAGAGCCTGTTTATCTATGTTTTTGAGTGGTTTCATTTGAGCCGGTCTTTTATATAAGCGTCAAAATAAAAGCTGAGTTCCTTCGCCTTTTCCGTGTCCGTCTTGCGTATCCAGTCGAGGATGCCTTTGGAAACGCTGATAATGTCGGCGATCCCGGTCTCCTTCTCCATCTTTTCGATGGCGGCCGCCAACTTGTTGATCGTGTCGGCCTCCTTGGAGGTGGCGAACCGTTCCCCCTCATCACGCCTGGCAATGGCCTTGTTGATCTCCGCCACCTGCCGGTAGAGGTTGGCCAACTGTTCCTCGCGTGTCAGGCTGACGGAAGCCTTCAATTCCTCCCATTTTTCCGTCTTTACCCATTTGCAAAGCGTCTGTTTGCTGACCCCGACACGCTCGGCCACTTCCGCCTGCGTGAGGTGTTCCTTCAGGTAGAGCATCTTTGCCCACTCCTTCTTTTGCTTTATGCTTAAATCCGTACCCATGCCTGTCTATATTTTGTTGATTTGCACCCTCAAAAGTACGAGCGATTTTCGGGTTGGAATAATCGCAAAGTGCTACCGTACAAACAGATGTAAACAAACTGCAAGTGAGACGTAACCCTTACAGTGCGATTTTTCCGGCTCGTTTTTATCCCACAACTTTGGGGTGGAAAATCAAAAAAAACGATGCCGAAAAAGACATTCATATTACACGACGAGACGGTCAATACGCAAGGGTTCCGGATGCTGACATCGGGAGCCGACCTGTCCGTATTCAAGAACAACCCGGTCATGCTGCTCAACCATGACGACTGGGACCTGCCGATAGGCCGCTGGGAGAACATACGCGTCGAGGGAACCCAAATCCTGGCCGATGCCGTGTTTGACGAAGACGACGAACGAGCCGTAGCCGTCATGGGCAAGGTGGAACGCGGGTTCCTCAAGGCAGCCAGCATAGGCGGATGGCCGGGGAAAAGCTCGGACGATCCGTCGCTGATGTTGCCCGGACAGACCTATCCGACCATGGTCACCTGGACAGCGCGTGAAGCCTCCATCTGCACCATCGGGAGCAACCACAACGCACTGGCTCTGTACGACAAGGAGAACAAGCGGATGGACCTGAACGACAAAGGCACATTGATCAAACTGTTCGATACCGCTTCCGGTATCCATGTATCACATAAAAATGAAACGCAAATGACAATTTTAACAGGTTTATTGAAACTGTCGGACAATGCAAGCGAACAGGCCATTGCCGACGAAGTACAAAAGATCATCCGGCTCCGTGACCAGCTCCAGACGGAGAACGTCACGTTGAAAACAGAGAAAGAGGCGCTGAACGCGAAGGTACAGGCTTTCGAGAAAAAGGAAAAAGATGAACGCAAAGCCTCCGCCATCACCTTGGTGGACGCGGCCATCAAGGACGGACGGCTGGACGCGAAAGGCAAGGAGGCCTGGCTGAAGATGTTCGATGCCGATTTTGACCAGGCCAAGGCACAGCTCGAGGCAATCCCGCCACATATCAGCGTGGTGAAGCAGATTCAGCCCGCTTCCCCGGGCGGTACGGGTAGCGTGAAACTCGCCGACATGACCTTCTCCGAAATCGTAAAGGCGGACCGTCTGAAGGAATTGAAGAAGGACGGGGAACTTTACAAACAGAAGTTCTTCGAGGCTTACGGCAAATACCCTGCCTGAAAACAAGTATAAACCTTTATAAAACAAACAATCAGAATGAAAACGAAATTTATTGTTTCCTTAATTACGGCATTGCTTTTCAATGCCCTTACGAGCGGAGCCTTTGCCTCCGTCCTGGGAGTCAGCCACGGGACAATGTTCGCCCTGCAGATGGGCCTGTCCCTGATTCCGCTGAACCTGTCCGGATGCCTCGCTGAAGGACTGAACCGTGAAATCTGGATTCCGGAGATTATCGAGAAGTTTTACCCCTCGGACTCGTTCCTCGCGCACTCGAAGAGCCTGGATGCCTGGGTGGACAACGACAAACTGCACTTGCAGGAGGCCGGCGTGGATCCGGAGGTGTATATCGACAATGAATTGTACCCGATTCCTATCGTGACACGTACCGACATCCCGCACGAAATCGTACTGAAGCGTTTCGATACCGAGAACACGGTACATATCAACGCCATCGAAATCGAAGAGTCCGCCGAAAAACGCCAGAGCGTGATCGAGGGACACCGCAACTCGCTCCGGCAGAAGTTCGCACGCCTGGCTGCCTTCAACTGGGCTCCGGCCGCTAATGGTGACTTTACACCGGTGAAAGCCGCCAACGGTAATAGCAACGCGAGGGGCTACAAGGCCATGACCTACGAAATGGTGATGGACATGGAACTGGCGTTCGACGAACTGGAAGTTCCGACCGAAGGACGTATCTTGATTCTGAACCCGATGCACGCGATGGATCTCCGTATGCAGGACTTGAACATGTACAAGGCGTTCTATAACGAAAACAAACTGTTCTCCTTCACCGTAGTCCGTTCATCCCTTACTCCGAAGTACAACGGCACGACAGGCCAGAAAGCTCCCTGGAATGCGGCAGTGGCAGCTACCGACGCGCCTTCTTCCCTTTTCTATTACAAGGAGGCGGTAGCCCGTGCCCGTGGAACGGTGGATATGTATTACCGCTTGAACGATCCCGAATACCGTGGCGATGTGGTCGGTTTCAATATGCGTGGTGTCGCCACTCCGGTAACGGGTAAATACTTGGGGGCCGTCTATTCGCCCAAGGCATAATGTTTCACTTAAAAAACAGATACGACAATGAGTTACATCAACATGAAATCGCGTAGGAGCTTCGACTTCTACGCCCCTTACAACGAAGAAGGCGAACGCCTGGTGACCATTCCTTTCCCTGTCGCCGTAGACCGCAAAGTGGAAAAAAATGGCATCGTGCATGATGCCAATCCCGCTTTGGTGACCGTCTCCCCGGCGACCACTGAAACCATCGATGTGGAAACAAAAGTACAGCCGGGATCGCTCCTGATTGTCCGCAATGAAGGTGCTGCCGTCGCTACCGTCGGAGGAGCCAATTGCGCACAGAAGAAAGTAACCACCTTGATGTGGGACGGCAATGCCTACGCAGAGCTGGCAACATCTGCTATTTCTTAGTCTATGGCGTCTCAAACTCCTCGTCATCCACTGCACCGCCACCCCTGCAGGCCGTGAAGTATCGGCGGACGATATCCGCCGTTGGCATACCTCCCCGCTCCATAAAGGCGGCCGCGGCTGGAGTCAGGTCGGCTATACCGACATGATACACCTCGACGGGACAGTGGAACGATTAGTGGCCAACAATGAAGACGATGTGGTGGATCCTTTGGGAGGTGACCAATGGGGCAAAAGGGCACAACTCGACAGCCCGGCACATTGTGTATGTCGGTGGTGTGGACATCGACGGCAAGACCCCCAAGGATACCCGCACGACGAAGCAGCTGGAAGCCCTCGCAAACTATGTGAGGGACTTCCGCCGCCGCTTCCCCTCGGTACAAATCGTCGGCCACAATGAATTGGCGGCAAAGGCCTGCCCGTCCTTCGACGTGCAAGAGTGGATAAAAACAATTTAAAATCAGAAATCAAAATGAAACATGTAAACAGAATCTTATTTGCCATCCTGGCCCTCTACGCGATGGTCATCCCCGTGATGGCCCAGGTGGTGGCCGCTGATCCGCTGTCGGACACGCCCGTCTATGAAGACATCTTCGCCTCGCTGGCAGCGATCGTGGCAGGTGTGTCGGTGATCGTGGAGACGATCCGCGGCTTTTGGAAACAGATGCCCGGTTGGGTGGGCATGGCGCTGAACTGGGTGCTGGGCATCGGCATCTGTATGTTCGGCTGGTGGCAGGAATTAGGATTTCTCGCCGGGCTGGACTGGACGGTCGCCCTGATGTATGGCATCGGTGCTGGTATCGCCGCTTCGGGCTTTGCCGAAACCGGACTCATCCAATGGCTGATCTCGCTCTTCGCCCGCAAGAAGAAAAAAGCATGATGTATGGACTGGAGCGTATTCTTCGACTTTCTCGGTGCCGGCGGCGGGTTGATGGTCCTGCTCAAATGGCTGTCCGACCTGCCTTTTGTCCGGCTTCGGCTGAAGGGTGAACGGGAAGATGCGTTCCGGGAGATGCTTGAAAAGGATTCACGGCTAATCGACGAACTGCATGGAGAGGTCTTGCAACTCAAAGAAAGGTTTTATGCACAAGAGGCTTGCCTGGAAAAACTGGTGCTCTGCCCTCTGTACGACCGTTGCCCTGCTCGCCGGCTCGTGCAGGAGTATAAACGAAAGTACTACTATCCACCGGTTGGACAGTCTCGTGTGGGACAGAAAGGTAAGCGCTACCCCCGAGATAATCCCACCCGCCCGGGCGGCACTCAGTGTCCCGCTGGACAGCCTCCGTAAGCTGCCCGGCGGGGCAGCCTATACAGAGAGAAGCGGACAGGCGACCGTCAGCCTCACCTTCCGAGAGGGTGACGTGATCGCTTCCGCCCGCTGCGACAGTCTCGAGCGCCTGGTGTTTGAACTCGCAGAACAGCTTTATAGCCGAGGGGAACAGACGGAGCAAAAGGAAGAAAAGAAAGAGGCTCCCGTCGCCACCTTCGGCCAACGGCTCAAATGGTGTTCGAGCGGTGTTTTAATCGGATTTATTTTAACGGTAATCATTCAATTCATTTATAAGCTATGGCAGAAACGAAACAAAATATACGATCGGTTGGCTTGAAGGCCGCATTGTTCGGTGACGTAAATAAAGAAGGTGGTATGCCTGCCGAGATGAAACAATTGGCACGCACCATGAAAGGAACCGCCTCGTTCACCACCGAAGCTGATACCGTGACCAACTTCTATTGCGAGGAAGAACCGACCGTCCCGGTCGAAACGGTGGCTTCGGAAACCGGTTTGAAACAGGTCAAGCTCAACCTCATGGAATGGGATAACGATGTATTGGTAGAGGTTTTCGGCGGATCCATTGCCAAGGCACAGGAGGTGACCATCGAAGGCAAGAAATACACTGTCGACAAGTTTAAAGCGCCACGCGATGTAGTGCAGATCGAAAAGGCACTACGTGTCCTTACCAGATATAACGTGGTGATCGACATCCCCGTGCGAAGATCCTCGCTCGGTTTATCTGGAATTTGGCAGCCGACCAGATCGCCCAGATCGAAATTACCGCAACCGCCATGAGTTCGGCAAGCGAAGAAGACGGGGCCTATGAGATCTACAAATTAGGAGAACCCACGGCATGACCCCAGTAGAAGCCATGGCCGCCGACGCCCTGTTGGACCGGCGGCTCAAAATCAACCTCCCTGCCCCGTGGCTGCTCCGGATCTTCGGGCGCAAGACGGTACCCATCCGGGTGAAGCTGCCCACGGCGGGCAGCCTTATCCGGATGTCATCGCTCTTCACGCGGATGGATATCGACCTGCAGCACCTGCATGACGGCAACTTCGGCAGCGTCTTGGAACAGATCGCCAAGCACGGCGTCACCACCTCACGGATCATCGCCTATGGTCTGCTGCGTGGCACATGGTCGGCACGATTGCTGAACCGTCCGCTCGCCTGGTATATCCGGCAACACATGCCGATGCAGGGATTGGCGGAATTGGCCAAGATCATCGTGCTGATGAGCACGAGCGAGGCTTTTGTGAGCATTATCGCATCGGTCGCTTCGCTGAACCTGATGAAGCCGACGGAGGCGAGCCAGCCGACAGAGACCGGGAGTTAAAGGAGGGTATGATCCTCCCCATAGCCCGTTCGGACAGATCTACACCCTCGTGCAGCAGGGGGCAATCACGTATGATGAAATCATGAACCGTATCCCGTGGTGCGTCGTTTGACCATGATCAGCGACCAGGGACGGATGCGGAAGAAAAAAAGAGAAGAGGTACTCCAGAGCGAAGAGGAGGAGCTTGAATTTTTCGGATTAAAGTAGTAAAAGAGACAAATGGCACAGACAGATCCCGTATATATCACCTTTGAATTTCGTGGCGACATCGATAAAGAGGTCAATAAAGTGACGCTCGGTATCAAGGGGCTGCGCGACGAAGCGGCAACAACCTATAATAAGTTGATTGCCGACAGTTCGGCCGCCTACAACGCCATGAGCGCCGAGAGCCGCAAGCTCGCCACGACGATGCAGGAGAATATCAGCAGTCTGCGTTCGCTTTCCGCGATGCAGGAACAGCTGGACCGGGAGCTTGAGGCCGGGACCATAACCCTTTCGGGGTATACGCAGGCAAAAGCAGCCTTGGCGCTGCAGGAGAGCAACCTAAGAGTGGTGATCAGTCAGGGGATGCAGCAGCTGCAACAGCAGATGGCCACCGAACAGGAGGCGTCAGACAGCGTGATCGCCCTGACACGCAAGTTGCAGCAACTGACCGAGGCCTATTCCCGGCTTTCCAAAATGGACCGTGAAGGTTCGGCCGGAAAGGAAATTTTGGAACAGATCCAAAGCGTGGATAATGAACTGCAGACCGCGCAGAACCCGTCTGTCGGCGTACAGCCGTACGGCCGGAACCGGTTTCAACAGCCTGCAGATGTCGATCCAGCAGGTGGCACGTGAGTTGCCCCTCGCTCACCATGGGGGCGAACATGTTCTTTCTCGCCATCTCGAACAACTTACCTATCTTGGTCGATAACATCAACATGGCTCGCCGGGAGTATCAGGCAGCCATCAAGGCCGGACAGCAGGCCACGCCGGTCTGGAAACAGCTGCTCGGCGGGATCGTCAGCTGGCAGACGGCCCTCGTCGTCGGTATCACATTGCTGACCGTTTATGGCAAAGAGATTACTGCCTGGACCAAAAGTCTGTTCGGCGCCCGGCAGTCGCTTGCCGATGCCTTGGAAACGCTCGAGGAGTTTCAGGAGTCGGTCGCCAAAACATCCTCCACGACGCTCACACAACTGCAGAGAATGTCTGCCGAATGGGAGAAACTGGGCGACAACATCCAGGCGAAAGAACAATACCTCCTAAAGAACCGCACTGCCTTCGAGCACTTAGGTGTCTCGATCGGCAAGGTGACGGATGCCGAGAACCTGTTCAACCAAGGCAAGGAGGCGTTTGTCGCCTCGGTGATGGCGCGTGCCCGTGCCTCCGCCGCGATGACGCTCGCCACCGAGAAATACAACGAAGCGATCCGCAAGCAGCTGGAGGTGGACCGGATGGCTAATACGCAGAGCTATGCCATACAGGGTGGCCAGTTCGGGCAGACCACCTATGTGTCGGGTGAGAACCTTTCGAAAAAGAAGGCTCAGGCAGAAGCAGACAGCCTCTTCGACGAAGCCCGCAAAGTATTGGAAAGAGGGCTGGAATACAGCGAAGAGGAGCGCAAATCCTTGGAAACTGCCAATCTGAAGACTATCCATACCCTTGAGCAGGGAAGCGTGGAAGCGATCAAAGCATCCATCGCGGCAAAAGAAGCTGCCTTGGACAAACTGACCAACAAACAGGACTATGAAGCGGCCCTCAAGGAAATAGAGGCGGAAAAGAAGAAATTGGAAGCAATCATTGGCTCCACAGGAGGCAAAGTGGGCAAAGAACCGGCCCCGCTTGGATCGATTGCCTATTATAACGAATTGATCGCAAAGATGAAGAAGCTGCGCGATCTTGCCACAACGAACAAAGACCGTTCCGCCTTTGCCGAGCAGATCAAGGAATACGAGGAGAAGGTCGCGGATATGGAGAACCGGATCATCATTTCCGGAAAAAAGATCGCCATGGAGACCCTGCAATCCTCACTCGAAGGAATCAAAGTCGATGTAAAGTTTGACAACCGTAACGTGTTGGAAAAGGCGTTCGGCAAGTTCGACACAAGCGACCTTGACCAAATGCAGGAGAAGATCGACAAGGAGCTTAACCGACCGATCAAGGAGGCTCGCGAGGGGATAGTCCTTCTGATCGACCAGTGGGACAGACTTTCGGATGCCGACCAGGCAAGCCTCTTGGCCGAGGAGTGCTATAAAGTGGCTGACGGCATCTCGATGGCTGCTGAAACTGCCGAGCTCTTCAACGAAGCGTTGGGAAGCTCCCCTTGCCACTGTCGCCCAGCTGGTGGGCAGCGTCGGCGATATGGCAGGCGGATCGGCCGCATCATGAGCGGTGACCTCATCGGAGGGGCTTCGGGCATCATCGGAGGCATCACCGGCATCGTGGGCAGCTTTAAGAAAAGGGTCGAAGAAAACAAAAAGATATTGGCGGAATACCAACTGAATCTGGTCGAAACAGCCATGAAGGAGTTGGAGTATAACGCCATCCTACGCGAACGGCTACGCATCCAGCAGCAGATTGGCGAAACCTCGCTCGAATACTTCAACCGTCAGTCTCGAACTGAAGAACCAAGCCGGTCAGATAGAGAAAGAGTACAAACAGGTGTGGGAGAAATTGCAGCAGGAGCAGTATATCACAGCTACGCACTACAAGCATGGCACTTGGTTCCGCAAGGCGAAGACCTGGAACGATTACGACTCGCTCGCCGGCAAGACCTACGAAGAGATGGAATCGCTCTATACGCAGGACAAACTGACCGAATCAGCAAAAGTGCTTTTCGAACAACTACAGAAACTGAAGGACGAAGGAGAAGATGTCGCCGGAATGATCGACGACCTGAACGAAGAGATGAAGGAGGCTTTCACCGGAACGAATACGAACGCCATCGCCGACACCATCCTGCAGGGCTTTGCCGAGGGCAAACGCTCTGCCAAGGACTTTGCCGACGACTTCCAAAAGATGCTGAACGATGCAGTGCTGCAGGGGGTGAAGATGAAGGCACTGGAAGAACCGCTCCGCAAATGGTATGAATCCTTTGCCGCCGCCTCGCAAAACGGGCTGACCGCTGAAAGCATCGCCAGCCTGAAGGCACAGTATGACAAGATTATCGAGGATGCAGCCAAGCAGCTGGAGCAGATGGAACAGGTGACCGGCACGACCATCGGCGACGTGATCGACCGCACTTCTACGGCCAAAGGCATAGCCTCGATGAGTCAGGACAGTGCCGACGAACTGAACGGCAATTTCTATGCCCTCCCTGATCTATGCCGACCGCACTAATCAGGGGGTGACGAACATCCAAGGGCAGTTGGTAGAGGGATTGTCCCTACTGCAACGCATAGCAAGCAATACCGACCGTCTCGAAGCCATCGAGAAGGATATCCGGCAGACGCGCAGCTCGCTGCAGAATATCGAAAACCGTGGGTTAATACTGAGAAAGCAATGAACAACAACCTATACATAGATGATCTGAATGTGCTTGGCCGTTTCGGCTGCCGGGTGACGCGGGGAGGATATAACGACCTTCTCGCTTTCCCGGCAATGAAAGCGCCGGAGCGGAACGACTGGCCCGAAGAGGATGGCATTGAGGTGGATCTGAGTGACCCGAAGCTGCAGCCGCGAGAGATTGCCATCTCTTTCCTTTCGGATAGCAACTCGCAGGCTTCCGACCTGATTGCCTACCTCTCAGACAAAGGGCTGCACACCTTTCGGGTGCCTGCTTTAGGACGGAATGGCAGCTGCGCCTCGCCGATCATCCCGGCAATCGGGTTTATCCATCGGCAACCTCTTTTTACCTTGAAGTTTGTCGAGGATCTTCCGGTGAGACCGACAGCCGGTGTGTGTGATCCGGACGTATGGTTACCCGAAAGCCGCTACAAGCTGGATGGTAAACCGATAGGCAGATACGGCGTGTATGTCTATGAGAGCCGGAACGCCCTGCTGCGAAATCCGGCGGCAAGGTGAACCTGCAGCGCAAGATTGCCTCCATTGACGGGCAAATCTACGATGCAGAACACTTGGTCTTCCAGCCGAAAGAGGTCACTTTTAAATGCTTTTTAAAAACTATTCGAAAAGATGCCTTTTGGCAGTGCTGGGATAGTTTTTTGCCGACCTGATCGCTCCGGGCGAACGGAGGCTCTTTGTAGAAGAGATTGGCAAGTCCTATCCCTGCTACTACAAGAAGATGAGCAATTGCAAACTGCTTACGCTGGGCGAACCGATGGTGATGCAGTTTGATCTGACCTTGGTATTCACCTCGTTCAGACTCTTTGAAACCGATTATTTCTTGGCCACGGAAGATGACATGTTTATTGTCACGGAAGACGGCCTGAACTTTATAGATATGAAATAGGCAATGACAGGACAGGAACAAAGAATAAAAAATCAGCGAGCTGCCCACCTCGGTCAGTTTCTCAGGGCTGTGGACGTTGGGTTACCAGATCGTTGACGGTAAGAAAACGAGCGTAAAAGTTTCATTGGATGAGATCGAGAAGGCGTATGAGGATGCAGTCGCGGCAGCTTCGGCTGCAGGAAAAGCCGCCACCAATGCCCCTTTCTGCTGCCGCCCGTGCTGACTCGGCAGCCGGTAAAGCTGAAGGGATAAACGTCGCTATTTCTGAAGCCGAAAGCAAGCGCATAGAAGCTGAGACCGCCCGTAAAGAAGCCGAAGCCGAACGTGCCCGGATAGAGAGAATTTACGCCAGGAAACGGAAAAACTTCGTGAAGCGAATGAGATTCAACGAATCGCCGACGAAAACACCCGAATCTCCAAAGAAAACGAACGGCACGCAGCCGAATCTCTCCGGATAGAAGAAGAATCGAAACGATCCACCGCCGAGGCCGCCCGATCCGAAGCCGAACAGGCACGATTCACCGAAGAGACGAAGCGAGCCGACAACGAAGCCAAACGCGTCGCCTCCGAAACCTTGCGTAACCAGTCCGAAACGAAACGCCAGGAAGCGGAAACTCTCCGCGACCAGGCTGAACAGGGACGTATTGCCCAAGAGACCGACCGCGATACAGCTGAACAGGAGCGCATTTCCAAGGAAAAGGAACGAGTCCAAACGGAACAGGAACGGATTTCAGCCGAAACAATCCGTGCCGAAAAAGAAAAAGCCCGTATCATCGAAGAACAACTTCGGGAAACATCGGAATCAACCCGCCAGGCAAACGAAACAACCCGTCAGGCACAGGAAGAACAACGGGAACAGATGACAGCCCAGGTTATCTTGATGCTGAACAGGCAACCGGCGAGGCCAACACAGCCGCCGACCGCGCCAATCGTGCAGCCGAAGCCGCCGAAGGAGTCATCAGTGGACTACAACCCGACTGGAACGTTACCGATCCTGTCAATAAGAACTACATCAAGAACAAACCGGAGATCCCGACGTTAGAGGCTATCCCGGACGAAAACACATTGAGCTATGTCAATACCGACGGTACAACCATCAATTTTCGTATCGGCGATGAAGTACGTGTAGCGGAAGAAGGAGAATATGTGTTCTACCGGCTTTTATGATCTTGCCGGGGAAAAGCCTCGTGGCAGGAATCTGGCGGCGGTACAGCCTTGCCCGGTAATGTTTATCTGACAGGAGCCAATTATTACAATGAATCAGTACGAACGATAAAACAAGGATATTTGAGCAATGAGTAAGAAAGGTGCATTTATTTATCAACAGATCGAACTGACGACGGCTGAATGGGCCGATAACGCAACCGTCTACCCTACATCAGTCTGGTTATTTGAACGTTTGGAAAACGGTAAATTCAACATGAAGCTGGCTGATGGCGTTCATACGTTTGCCCAGTTGCCGGCCGTCATGCAGGAGGTGAAGGTCACAGTTAAAACGAATGATGCCACGACCTATATCCTGACGATCACGACGGCTGAAGGTAAGTTTTACACCCCGAACCTTCGGGGAAACAATGCTCCGGTTCCTTCGATCGATCCGGCAACGAAGCACTGGAAAATCGGCGACGAAGATACGGGTGTGGTAGCCGAAGGACAGGACGGGGAAAGCTACGACGACACGGAAATCAGGAACGCGCTGACAGCCTTGCAGCAGCAAGTCAACACGCTCGTTTCGGGTGACGCATCGAGTGCCATCGAGTCATTTAACGAGATCATCGCTTTCCTTGCCAACGTAGAGGACACACAGACGTTGCAAGGGATCATCGCCGGGCTGAATCAGAGCATCACAAACGTTCAGCAGGCGATTCCGACAAGGCTATCCCAGTTACAGAATGACGACCATACGGTCAAGGACGCTGCTTATGTCCATACGGATAATAATTACAGCAATGAAGAGAAAACGAAGGTATCGGACTCTTTGAGGTTGAAAGAGTATGTCGATGTCGAGTCTCTGGCGGCTCTTCCGTCATCACCGTATAACCTTCGCTTCAAATACACAAGCAAATCCCCGCAAGCGATCAACTTTGCCGATATCGCCAGCGTACCGGAAATGCAGGAATTCTATCTGTCGATCTTGAACAGTTCCGGGTCGGACTTTGACCAACCGGTCCCTAATGGTTCTGGCTGGCAGTCCGAGGAATCAAGTGTAACGTTACCGAACGGGAAACCAACAGGTGTATCCTTGAAGAAAGAACACGGGATAATAGTAGTTAGGGTATAATTCAAAACAGGAAGAGATGAAACGTAG
>VOFF01000445.1_pt1 | contig 22001 bp, 45 predicted proteins | sample 5384061 | NCBI WGS metagenome assembly VOFF01 (sample SAMN12384725, study PRJNA508395) | human gut metagenome | isolation source: healthy gut E | host: Homo sapiens
TCTTGCAGACAGGCATATTTCCGGCTTGCTTAAATGCGTGGCGACCATTCCCGAGCTGACTGCGGTTGTCGGCGAAACGCTTAAAAACGTCAGCTACGCCGACGAATACGACAAGGCGCGCGTTGTGTTGACCAAAAACGGAAAATCCGTTTGCAAATTTGTAATGCCCAACGACAAAAAAAGAGGATAATCGCTTTCACGGTATGTCTTTTGACGGAATTTGACTCTGGCAGGCGCAGTCTTTTGGAATTTTTGACGGAGTTTTTTTACGACGAGGACACAAACGTCGCTTACACAAAATTCTGCGACACCGTCCTCAAGCCCTTCAAAAGGGCGGGGGAGATGGTGCTGAAAAATCTCGGCAGTTCTGCTGCTTCAAACGAAGACTATGACGAAGAGTCGCGTTGAAAATTGCGCCGCCGCCGGCTTTTCGCCTTGATTCCGCCGCTAAAACGGCAATTCTTAACGAAATAGCGGAATTTGAAGCAAAAATAAAGCTGGATACTTTTATGTCCAAGCCGTTTATTATCGAATGTTGCGTAATGGCTGAGGCGTTTGCGGAGGCGGTAAAAAACGACTCGGAAACGGGCATAAAAATAATGTGGATAGGTTTCAAAAACACCATTCATTACGCGCAGGCAAGCGAAACCAACGCGATAAAAATAAAACGCATTCTGTTGAACTACAATCTGATAGACGGTTAATAAATTTGGGCTTAAAGTTTTGGCAATAAAACATTGCGGAAAAAATTTTCCAAAAAGCAAAAACATGGCAGCAAAGCTGCCCATGTTTTAAACTATCTTAACATATCTTCAAGCTTTTTTGTCGCTCTGAACAAATAGTGCGGCATCTCTTTTTTCCGTAATAGTATTTGACGTAGCAATCTATACATTCCATACCGTTGCGCTTCGCTACGGCAATGGACGGATAATTGTTTGTCCTGATTGTGGAAAAAATTTCATCAAGTTTCAAAGGTCTGAAAAGCGTAATTTTTTTTCAGCGCGCGCGCCGCTTCCGTCGCATATCCGTTGTGCCAGAACGCTTTTTTGAACAGATAACCTATTTCATGGAGCTCTCCGTCCTTGTAGGGCTGCATTGTAATTCCGCCTGACCTATCATATTTCCGCTTTGTTTGAGAATCACGCTCCACATGCCGAAACCTTTTTGTAGCGCGACAGCTGATTGTCAAGCCATTGCCCGACGTCTTCTTGGAAAAATCTCTTTCGTAAGCATACATCACCTCAGGGTCGCAAAGCATTTCCGCGAGGTCGTCAAAACCGATTGCGTCATTTCTCTTAGCATTAATCTTTCCGTTTCCAAAATCATTGTTTTTGCCTCGTAAAGTTTGAAATGTTTGAAACAAACAAAAAAAAGCAGTTCTTAAACGAACTGCAAGTGGCGCCTCCAAGGGGACTCGCAAGGAGCGGGAGGCAGTCCCGAGACGGAATAGCGAATTTTGCACCGAGCGCAAAAACGCGTCACCCCGGGGGTGAGAGTCCGTAACCAAACAAAAAAGCAGTTCGTTTACGAACTGCAAGTGGCACCTCCAAGGGGACTCGAACCCCTGATTCCGCCGTGAGAGGGCGGCGTCCTGACCGCTAGACTATGGAGGCAAATCAACGCTTGCATAGTATATCATTTTTTTATTGCGGCGCAACTGTTTTTTTCCGTCATTTTTAATTTTTGTTGCGGTAAAACAAAATCAATGGTGATTGTTGGGCAAATTCGACACTTATTTATATCGTTTTTTAGAAAGTTTTGTATTATATTTAATTATTTTGTCAAAAAGTATGCAACAAGAGACATTTTAAACAAATCATGCGAGTAACAGTGTAACATATATTTCGGGAGAAAAGAAATGGATATTGTTTCGTCGTTTACTGCAAGATTAAATGAATTGATGAAAGAAACGGGGCTTACGCCGAAGCAGATAAGCGAAAGCACGGGCATTGATTTAACCGAGCTCATGCATTGAAGTCCGACAAAAAAACAAAAAACTGCCTTCCACGAGAAATTTGCTCAAATTGGCGGATTTTTTTTCAGATGTTCTTTTTGCGTATATGTTGGGCTTGGAAAATGAAAACAGCTTGCCAAACCGAGACAGGAATTGCCCGTTTTTTCAGAAAGGCTGTGCAAAATTCTCGAAAAAAAGCAATTGAAGGTTTTGTACTGAAACGCACGGTAAGATTCAATTCAAATCCTCGATAAACAATTGGAAAACGGGCAGAACCATGCCAAATGTGTTCAATCTCGTGTGCCTTGCCGAAACGTTGAATTGCTCGGTCGATTATCTGTTGGGACGCGGAGATTGAACGACGGACTATCCATGCACCGATTGCAGACAAGGCAAATCCCGCCTCAAAAAGCGGGATTTGCCTGACACGGTTATTTTTTCAAAAGAGCGTCCGCCGAAATGTTAAGACGTTTTGCCAGTTTTGCAAGGCTTAACGCGTCGGGTAGATATTTTCCGTTCAACCAATTGTAAAACGAGGAAAATTCTTTGCAAAAGCCTTGTTTTTTAAGCAAATAAAATTTTGTCGGTGCAGTTTGGCAAATCTGTTCAGATTTTTGCAAAATGAATTTACGTCGATGTTTTCATCCGCGCTGTCGGGAAAATCGCTGAGTCCCAAGAGAAAGTCTGCCGAGCAGTTGAAACTTTTCGCCAACTCGACGACGGCATGAAGAGAGGGCAGATAAGACCGATTTTTCTTCAACCTGCGGAAAATATCCACGCAAATTCGCTCGTCGCCCGACAAAAGCCGTTCTTCTTCGATAAAGCTCAGGATTCGTTTGTGCATTTTTGTTCCGTAATACAAACTCCTTTAATTTTTTTGAGTGTTTCACTCGTTTTTTAGTTTAGATTATTAAGGCTTTCCGGGCTTGTTTTTATTGCAAGATTTTAAAAAATTTTAATACAAAAATTGAACGTGTTTTATTCCAGAAACTATTGCAAAACCGTTAAATAAGTTTTAAATAAATCTGCGACCTAACTTTAATATTTTGTCCGCAGAAGTATACTCTCTCGGTAGAGTGTATATTTTCGCGTTGAAAAAAAACTTCTGTGGATTTTAGTTAGTGTAAAAAAGCACAAGGCATTAAACCTTTTTGTGCTTTTTTTCCTTACCTTTGCAGAGATAAAATCCGCAACACCGTTTACAAAAAAATGTATATCGTTCAATCTCTGTCTGCTTTTGGTGCGGCTAAAGGGACTCAAGCCCCCCTGGGACGTCTGTGACACCAGATCCTAAGTCTGGCGCGTCTGCCAATTCCGCCATAGCCGCATTGAGTATATTTAAGCACAAGTCAAGGGATTTTGTCAATAACATAAGCAGGTCGTTGATTAAAATCAATCAGGATGTCGGAAAACATTTGAATTTTGAAATATGAAAATGCTTGACGGAGAGAATTTTTTATAAAATAGGCTAAAAATCTTGACAACGGAATTTGCTTGTGCTATGATTTTTAGCGTTGTCGTGCGGGTGTAGTTCAATGGTAGAATCCCAGCCTTCCAAGCTGGTCGCGTGGGTCCGATTCCCATCACCCGCTCCAACACATCTTCATGTGCGAGATTGAGTCCCGCCGTTTGACGTTGTGGAAACGCGAAGTGTGTGCCTGTAGCTCAGCCGGATAGAGCAACGGCCTTCTAAGCCGTGTGTCGGGGGTTCGAATCCCTTCAGGCACGCCAAAAATGGTGGGGCATAGCTCAGTTGGTTAGAGCGCCAGATTGTGGCTCTGGAGGTCGTGGGTTCGAGTCCCATTGCTCACCCCATTTGTAGGGGTGTCGCCAAGCGGTAAGGCACCAGACTTTGACTCTGGTATTCGTAGGTCCGAATCCTGCCACCCCTGCCACAACAGAAAACAAAGTAAATAAGATCCATTAGCTCAGCCGGCAGAGCACTTGACTTTTAATCAAGGTGTCCCGCGTTCGAATCGCGGATGGATCACCAAATATGCATCATTAGCTCAGTTGGTAGAGCAGCACCTGACTCTTAATCAGGGTGTCCAGGGTTCGAGTCCCTGATGGTGTACCAAAAACCTGTCGAATGCTCAAAAGCAATTCGACAGGTTTTTTTATTCGTCTCAGTAAGATTGTCGGAATGATTAATCTGTTTTTATCAGGTTTGCCGAAAAAATCGTTTTCAAGCATATTCTTTGCCGCGTCAGTGTCGGTCAGCCATGCGCGCGCTTGTTTTATTTCCAGCATAATCGGTTCCCTGTCGTGAACGGCGGAAATCGGAGGGCGCGCACTCCGCGTTAAAATCAGACATTTATCGTCGGTTTCAAGCCTTCTGAATATTCCGCCAAGAAAAAACATTGCACCGTCGTACCTTTTAAATAATATTTTTTTCTTTTCCGCGTCCCATTCGTAAAAACCGTGCGCAGGTATGAGGCAGCGCCTGTTTTCAAAGTCGGAGCGGAAAAAAGGTTTTTGTCAAAACCGTTTCGCTGCGGGCGTTTATCAACAGACCTTTGCCGGACAGGGGGGGCGGACAGTCCCCATTTCAAAGCCTTTACGGCGATTTTTCCGTTTCGGTTCAGGCAAAGCGAGGGGAGAAAAAGCGAGGGAGTAAAATCCCGGATTCGGATACGGAATTTGTCGGCGTATAGTTTAAAGATTTAAAGATGCTCCTAAATTCGGAGTCGTTAACGTCCAATTGAAAGCGTCCGCACATAAAAAGCCTCCTGTTTTATTTTAAACATAATTTTTCCCGTGTCAACATAAGACAAAAAAATTTTCTTGCCAATTATCAAAAATTATGCTAAAATACAGTTGCCTGAAAGGAGAAGACGATGAACACGATTTGCCAAAGCTGCGGAATGCCGCTGGATTTTATGGAACTCAGAGGCACGGAAAAGGACGGCAGAAAAAGCGACGACTACTGGTATGTACTGCTACAAGGACGGGCATTTTACTTATGAATGCACCATGCAGCAAATGATAGATTTGTGCGTGCCTCATATGGCAAACGGAGGAAAGCTTTACTCACGAAACTGCGGAGGAATATCTCAAAGCTCTGCTGCCTTCTCTCAAACGGTGGAACAAACAGACTGAAAAGTGATACGATTGGTTATAATTTTATTTCCTGCCTTGTGCGTTAGGAATACGAGCGTTTGCGTCAACCACATTTAGCAAAGGGAAATGACGTCGCGCAAATATGTCAGGCCCTCGCCGCCTAAAGCGGCTCAAAAAGTCGGAAACGGCTTCGGGGAAGACAGAAAAATGCCGGCTAATTACCCACCTGATTTATTCAGGTTGACTATTGCTCTCCGACGGCAAGGCGGGAATTTTTTTATTTACACTCAAACGGTTTTGTGATAAGATATACACGGAAACTTACTCATGAAGAAAAGGACAGGTTTGTTTATATTTTGTTGTTGCCGCATTGATGTTTGTAGCCGTATTTTTTAAGCGGCTTTCTGTCTTGCGGCGCGGAAAATTGTTTTTCTCTGCTCGACAAGGCGCAGGACGAAACCTTTGAAGGATATGAAGGCGGCAGATATGTTTATGTCGGCGGCGCGGTGGAGTCGAGCGGCTGGTTTTTCATGCGGGACGGGGCAACTTACGGCGAATTGCTTGCGGCGGCGGGCGAGCTGAGCGAAACCGTCGCTCCCGAATATATATCGTCTTATTCCATGCCCGTTGGAAGCAGAAGAACGGTCATTTTCGACTATCGCGAAGGGAGCTTCGTTTATCCGTCCATTAACGTCAATTCGTCTTTTTTCCCTCTTGCCGCCGAGGGAAGAATAGCGCCCGATATAATACTGACGATAGAGAGCTTTAAACTTTTTTCTTGTTTTACCGAAATGTCCGAACTGAAAGAGCTGTTGGGGGAAGAAATTTACTCTCAGGTTTTTTATAAGCTGCACATTGGTGAAAACCTATGAAAAGATTTCTTAATTACAGAGGATTTCTTTTTCTTGCCTTGGGTTTTGTCGGAGGCGTGCTGTGCGCGTATGCGCTGTGGCGCGGCAAAGGCTATTGGCTTGCGTTAGCTTTCGGCACGGCGGGGACTGGTGCGCTTGTCGGCGTTATTTTAAAAAAATAAAAAGATATTGCTTACCTTTATTTTGATTATAACGGCTTTGCTTTGCGGTTTTTCCAAAAAACGGTTACGGAAAATATTTTTTTGAGGGGATGTATACATTTTCGACGGCGAAAAGACGTTTGGAGCTTGAAGGCAAGGTTCAGGGCGAGATTTTCTTTTTTGAAAGACATATCGGTAGGCGATGAAATAATTTTTTCCGCCGACGTATATCCGATTGCGCTTTTGTCGGAAGGGGTGCAGTCTTATCTAATCAAAAACGGAGTTTTTTATTCCTGCGAAAACGTAACGGGAGTTTTGCGCAGTGTCGGTTACGCGACGGTTCCCTGAAAGGGTGCGCGATTTTTGTGCGGCAATCCATGACTGAAAACATGAGTGAAGTCAGCTCAAGCGTTGCGGTCGGGCTTTTTTGATAGGGGGACAAGGCTTTTTATGGATGACTGTTTGGCGGACGCCTACAAAAGAACGGGCGTCGCCCACATATTCGCGGTCAGCGGCTTGCACGTCGGTTTTGTTGCGGGTATATTTGCCTTTTTGCTGTCAGAAAATTGCGTCTCAAAAGCATATTATCCCTTTTGTGACAATTGTTCCTGTTTTGTTTTACGCCTGGTTATGCGGTTTTTCACCGTCGGTCGTGCGCGCGGCCGTCATGACCTTTTGTCGGTCTTTTTCTTAACGCAATAGGCGCAAAATCGGATATGCTAAGCTCCGTTTCCTTTGCGATGCTTATCGTGTTGCTGATAAATCCTTTTTTATCTTTTTCGACGGCGGTTTTCAGATGTCTTTCGCCGCCGTTTACGGTATCGCCGTTTTTTCTGCCGTAAAAATAAGGCGTCTTGACGAAAATATGAACAGGTTCAAAAAGGGCATATTGTCGTCGCTGCTTTTGTCGACGGTGCGTCGCTGGGGACGTTTCCTTTGGTTGTGCATTATTACGGTCTGATTCCCGTTTTTTCGCTGGCGCTTAATCTTGTCGTTATACCGTTGATTTCAGTTGTTTTCGTTCTTTTTGTGGACAGGCATGCTTCCGTTCATGAAATTTTTGCTTGCTGTGCCGGATTTTTTGATTAAAGCCGTAAACACCGCAGTCGGGTTTGTGTCCGAGCTCGATTTTGCCGTTATTCCGTTGAGAAGCTTCGGCGCGGGAGCATTTGTGTTTTTGATGATTCTTTTTGTGGCGGGCGGATTTGTCAATCTTACGAAAAAAGGCAGGAGGGTTGTCTGCGCGGGACTGTGCGGAATATTTCTTTTTGTGCGCCGTGATGTGTCAGTTTCCCCAAAAGGGCGGCTTTGAAATCGCAATGCTTGACTGCCGCAGCGCAACTGCGGTTTTCGTGGACGACGAAAACAGAGCGGTCGCAGTTTCGTCATTCGAGGACTATGCATGCGTTAATGAAATCAAGGCATTCTGCGCGGAAAGAGGAATAAAAAGCTTTGACGCCGTAGTATTGGAATATGACAAGCTGGAACCGAAATATCTCCTTGAAGGCGGAAACGACTCGGACGTGCGGGTTGAAAAAGTTTACAAAATGCGCGGGATAAACGACGCGGAAAAGGATTTGATTTTTTCACGCGGGGAGTGGAAACGGCGGACGCGTTTTACGGCGCCGACGACTGGGGAAGGCATGAGTTTTTCGCCGCTTGTCATAAACGGAATCCCCGCGGGAATTAACGTGAATTTCAACGGCAAAAAATATATTTGTATCGTTTAACGGCAGTATGGCTGTATTGGGAGCCGAGACAGCCGCACTGTACGACGGTTATGTCGACGCAGTCCTTACCGACCGTGCTTATTTTGGGCTGGATCGGTATTTTGATTGCCTGCTGTTTACCAACGAATACACGACGGACGAAAATTTTTATTCCACAAAGAGGCTCGGAAACTTTACTTTAAGGGTGTTAAATGATAAAATGGTTTTTTGTCGGTTTAGGCAAAGGAGATTGCCCGTTGAGGTTTGTTCAGCTTGAAGAAAAACTGAAAAAGGAATTTTTTCCCGTGCTGCTTGTCGAGGGCGACGACGCTTTTTGCGTGAAAAGGCAGTCGAAACCGTTTGCGCATCCCTAAACGTGGCTATGCCTGAATTGAATATAACCGTTTTGAGAGAACCGTCCGTAACAGAGCTCGTAGCATGCGCGTCGGGCTTTCCGTTTTTAAGCGAAAAGAGAGCTGTTGTTGCGCGCGGTCTTGCAAACGCGGGAGCGGGAAAAGCCGTTCATTCAAAAGAGAATGCCCCTTTGCTCCGATACAGTCAAAACCCTCTTGAAAGCACGTGCCTGATTTTGTGCGACGACAGTCAAAGCGGCTGCTTTGACGGCGTAAAAGCGGAAAAAAAAAAATCGATTGCTCAAAGCCTGATTTGTCGTTTTGCGTAAAATGGATAAACGATTTCGCGGCATCCTGCGGCGCATCGGTTGCAAACGGAGCGGCAGCGCTTCTTGCCGAATACTGTCTGCGAGATATGTCGCGCATATCTTCGGAAACAGAAAAAGCTTTGTTTCCTCCGGAGAAATCACGCGGGAGCTTGTGCAGCAGCACGTAACCAAAGACGTAGAATACGCCGTATTCGATTTGTCCGACGCAATCAGTGAAAAAACGCGGCTAAATCCATAGAAATAATTCAGGCTCTTCTAAACGGCGGCGAGGACGCGATAAAAATAATCATCACCCTGTACAATTTCTATCGAAGAATGTTTTACGCCGCAACCGGCGATTGCGGCACGGAGGAATTGAGCAGACTGTTCAACGTCAAGCCCTACGCGATGAAGCGTGCCGCGCAGACGGCGTCGCGCTACACACCTGCGCAATTGAAGCAGGCTTTGGAGCTTTGCCGCAAGAGCGGAAAAGGATTTGAGAGATTTCAGCGTAAACGACAGGGAAACGGTCAGGGCGCTGGTGCTAAATTTGCTTTTGTGTGTGAGGATATATATGGTAGAAAAATTGAGGAAAAATTATTCTCTTTCTTTGTGGCTGACAAGGCTGTTTTTCTATATCAGCTTTGTGTTCTGCAACTGGTTCGACATCGAAAGCGCATTCAACTATATGTCGTATGCCGGTCTGTTCGGCTTAGCGCTTGAACGCAGCTTTTGGCTTATGGCGGCGAGCGGACTTATCGGCGCGGTTATAACGGAGGTTTTGATTTGGCTGGCGCTCAGATTTGTTCTTTACGTATCGAAAATAGTTATGGTTCCGCGCAATGAGTTTACCGTGCTGTTTCTTTTTGTGTCTGATACCGATAAATCTGATTTCGGGCGCGCTTAATCTGCTTTATTACCTGACGCCTCTTGTCATCGGTTGGGGAAGCGTATTGTTCGAGTTTGTCGTCGCAACCCGTTTTTGTGGCTGTTTTTCGTCAAGACGAAACAGCTGTATTTCAACGACAAAGCCGCGCCATATTACTTCAAGGTGTTTGCAATCGCAAACCTGATTTATTTTCGGACTGAAGCTTGTGTCTGTGCTTTTGGAGGCATTGTGATGAAAAGGATTTTGGCATTTATTATTGTCGCTTGCATGGCAATTTTTGTGTTTATGCCCGTCGGGGAATAAAAATGTGTCGGCGGCGGAGACCTCGGTCTTTGACAGAGAGGACAACGAAAATTTATCTTATACTTGAAGATTTCGTACAGACGCACCCCCAAGAGGCAGGCGTTTTCTCAGGAGGAAAAGGCCGCAGCCGATTATATTGCCGAGCGGTTTGGAGAGGAGGGGCTTGCCGACGTAAAACAAACGACGTTTTATTACGGCATGGACAGCTCTCAAAATGTTTCAGGGGGGCGTATACCCGCAGCACAGGTGACTGCGCGGACGGTGATAATCGGCGCTCATTACGACAACGACGTTTACGGAGCGTCTGACGGTACCTTCGACAACGGAGGAGGCGTCGCCGCCCTCATATATATAGCCCGCAAAGCTTGCCGGCGCTTCTCTGCCCTTCAATGTTGAGATAGTGGCTTTCGGCGCGGAGGAAGCGGGTATGGTAGGCTCGTATTTTTATGCCGCGCAGACGCTTGACGCGGAAAACACAATGCTTTTCATTAACATCGACATGATTGCCGGCGGCGATATGCTTTTTACGCCTACGGCGAGGACGTTAAAACCGATTTTGAAGATTTTTTCGTCAAAATATCCGAAAAAGAGGGAGTGTCCGTGCCTTTGAAAAATATGCCTGCCAATAAGCGCGTAACCACTTTTTGCTTTGGGGCAGCGACGGACTGCCTTTATTTTCACGCGGCGCAGAACAGCGACCAGCTTTATTTCAGAAGCGCCGGCGTGCCGTCCCTGCTGATTTTTTCGGGCAATATGAGTTCCAAATATTTCGGCTTTGTGGAGGCGGAAAGCTTTCCCGACGGACTTTCCCACACGTCCAACGACAATTTGAGTTTTTCAAATCCGCTTTCGGAAATTCTTTTGTGGATAAAATGCAGTCTGTTGCGGACACGATAACTGCGGCTTTGACCGACGAAGGCTTTTTGAGCGTTGCGCAGAACGCCGCCAATGAGCTTGTTGCAGATGCGTGGCGCAAAACTCTCGTGCCCGCAATCGTGCACGCAGTGCTGTTGGCGGCGGTTATCGTGCTTGGCGTTTTGTATTACCGCAAGCTTGTCAAAACGTCGATACTCGGCGACGGCGCGGCAACCGGCAGAAAATTCTTTTTTCCAAGCGGATGCGGAAGATATATTCGAGTTCAAGGATTGACCGTATGAAAAAGGGGCGTTGCTGGCTGGTTCATAACGGTTTCAGCAAAACCGAGTCCACTCGGCTTTCATTGGAAAGGTTAAGGCAAAATCTGTTGTCTAAAAATGTTGACGTGCAGATAAAAAACACAATCTGCTGCCGCTTTATTTCGACGAAAGCGGAAACGCGGTGTGCGACGAGGAGCTTCCCGATTTTTTGCATATATTGGGACAAGGACGTGGAGCGCGCTGCCATGCTGGAAAAATGCGGAGTGAGAGTGTTCAACAAAAGCGCGGTAATCGAGCTTTGCGACGACAAAAACAAGACGTTTCTTTATCTGTCGGGAAAAAATATTCCCATGCCCGAAACAATTACGTCTCCGCTGCTGTATCCCGCTTTTTGACGATACCGACGGATTGTTTGCGGACTCGGTAGAAAAACGTCTCGGGTATCCTATGGTTGTCAAGGAGGCCTACGGCTCTTTTCGGAGCGCAGGTGTATCTGGCAAAGAACCGTTCCGAGCTTGACGCTTTAAGAAACAGGCTCAAATATATGCCGCACCTTTATCAGAGATATGTAAAGAACAGCTCGGGAGAGGATATAAGAATAATCGTCGTGGGCGGAAAAGCGGTTGCGGCAATGAAAAGGAAAAATAATGGGGATTTCCGCGCAAATATAGAGTTGGGCGGCGTGGGCGAAAAATATATTCCGAGTTCAGAGCAGGTCGAGCTGTCGGAGCGCATTTGCCGACTGCTGGGCGCGGACTATATCGGCGTTGATTTGCTTTTCGACAAAGACAAAACCTTGCTTTGCGAGGTAAACACCAACGCTCATTTTATGTTCATATCCGACTGTACCGGCGTGGATGTTGCAGAACTTTATGTCGGGCACGTAATGGAGGAGATTTATGGACGGGCAGACTGAGCGCAGAATCAAGGATTTTCTAGAAAAAATACCGTCCGGAGTAAAAGTCGTGGCGGCAACAAAATGCCGCTCGATTGAGCTTGTCAGTGAGTGTCCCGCGCACGGCATTTTTGCCGCGGGAGAAAACAGGAGTGCAGGAGCTTTTGTCCAAATACCAACCCGTGGAGGGGCTGGAATGGCAGTTTATCGGACAGTTGCAGACAAACAAAGTAAAATACATATTGGACAAGGTGTCTTTGATTCAGTCTTTGGACAGGGTTTCGCTGGCGGACAAGCTGGAGGAGGTGTGCAAAACGCGGCTTGAGCGACTATGCCCGTTTTGGTCGAAGTCAAACACGGAAAAGAGTTGACGCGCGACGGTGTCAGTCCGGACGGACTTATGGCTTTGCCGAGTACGTAAGGGGGAAAAAACATCTGACGCTCAACGGACTTATGACCGTTATGCCGTTAGGCAGCGAAAAAAGCGCGTTTCTTTACAAAAAGACCTACAAGCTGTTTGAAAAATTGAGGGAAAATTTCGGAAGCGATATAAAGTGGCTGTCCATGGGCATGTCAGTCGATTACTTGACGGCAATCGAAAACGGCTCCAATATGATAAGACCCGGCAGAGCGCTGTTCGGTGAAAGGTTTTACGCTACATGAAAAAAATTAAACTTACAAAGAAAAATCTTATTTTGTTTGCCCTTCTTGCGGCTACCGCGATTGCGATAGTCGTGCTCGACCAAATTACGAAAATGATGGCGGTCAGGGCTTACGAGGACGGCAAACTGCCCGTGACGGTGATAAAGGGCGTGCTTTCAATAAGTTATTTGGAAAACTTCGGCGGAGCCTTCGGAGGATGGCGGGTCGGCACGTATTGTTTTTTGTACTCACGGTGCTGGCGCTGCCCGCTTTTTGCGTTTTGATTTTTTTCAGAAGAAACTCGGGCAATGCGGGATGCTTTGCCGTTGCGATGATGTTTGCGGGCACGGTAGGCAACGCCATAGACAGAGCTTTCAGGGGCAACGGTTTTCTTTAACGGCGGAGTCAGGGATTTTATCGCAACGGGTGTTTCGGCAGACTTGACAGCGTTTTCAACGTTGCCGATATATCTCTTTGTCGCAGGCGTAGCTTTGTTTGCGGCGTCGCTGTTGTTTTTCGATAAGGATTCTTTTGCTTGCCGACGCGAAAAAGAAAAAAATCCGCTGCCGAAAAAAGAGGAACAGCCGCATACCGAACGCGAGGATGACGGCGGGGAGAGCGGACAGAATTGAAAAAGCTTTTTTTCAAAGCGGAAAAACCGAAAACGAAAAAGGCTTGACGTTTTTCTTGCGGGGGCTGCGGAGGGACTAAGCAGAGCGCACGCGCTGAAACTGATTGAGGCGGGAAACGTAAAAATCAACGGAGCAACCGAGCTGAAAGGAAAGCGTCAGGTAAAGGCAGGCGACGAAATTGTCCTTGATTTGCCCGAGCCGCAGCCTGTGGAGCTGAAAGCGGAGAATATTCCGTTAGACATAGTATATCAGGATGAGTGGCTTGCAGTAATAAACAAGCAGCAAAGGGCTGACGGTTCATCCCGCAAACAATGTTTATACGGGCACTTTGGTAAACGCTTTGCTTTGGCATTTGAAGGATTTAAGCGGAATAAACGGAGATTTGCGCCCCGGGATAGTGCACAGGCTCGACAAGGATACGTCGGGGCTTATGGTTGTCGCAAAAAACGACGAAGCCCATACGGAGCTGTCAAGACAGATAGCCGCAAAGGAGTGCAGGCGGATATATTGGGCGATTTTGGAGGGAATTCTCAAAGAAGATTCGGGGCGCGTCGAAAAAGCCTGTGGGACGCAGCTTAAAGGACAAGGAAGCTTATGGCGGTGCGCGCCGACGGAAGGAGCGCGGTTACGCTTTTTAAGGTGCTTAAGAGATTTGAGAAAAACACCTTGGCGGAATTTGAGCTTAAAACGGGCAGAACACATCAGATAAGAGTGCACGCCGCATATATGGGACACCCCGTTGTCGGCGACAAAGTTTACGGATACAAAAATCAGCGGTTTAAGCTCGACGGTCAGCTGCTGCACGCGAAAAAAGCTGGAATTTACGCATCCCCATACCGGAGAAAAATGAGCTTTGAATGCGAGCTGCCCGATTATTTCAAAAAAGTTTTGAATCTGCTTTCGTAGCCTTTACTTTTTTTCCGCAAAATGCTATTATTTATTGCAAAGACGGTGTGCGGGAGGTATTTTCTTGTCATTCAAAAAGCATAACGACGGCGTCCTCGCTGTCCACGGCGGAAATAAATCAGCTGCTCGACATAGCCTCCGAAATGAAGCGTATTGTCAACTCCCGCGTCAAGCGCGGACCGCAGCTTCTGGGGAAATCGCTTGCCGTGCTTGATTTCGAGGGCGACCTTCTTGCGGCAAATACATTGAAGCTGGCTTGCGAATACATGAGCGGAATCAGCTTTTGCTTTTCCGATTGCAAAAACGTCGGAAAGCGTCGCGCGCGCTCGGGCGCTGGGAGCAAATTTCGTTGCACTTTTAAATAGTGACGGAAAATCCGTAAAGCAGGCGGCGGAAGGGGGCGCGCAGATTATCGATTGCGGCTCGGACGCGTCGGCGGTAAAAATACTTACTTATCTCTTTACGTTGAAGGATACGCTTGAAACCGTCAAATCTTTGGACGTTACCGTATTGGGCGACGCGGGGGACGGATTTTTGTCGGAGAGCTTTCGTCGACGCTCGCCCGTTACGAATCCAAGGTTTCCGTGTTTGCTTCGGGCGAACCAGACCTTTCTCAAAGAAAAAGGGATGCAGGGTATACAACGACATTGGGATTGCCGTGAGCGGATGCGACGCAGTCATCGACTGCGGCTTGAAGTATGACGGCGAACAAAAAAAATTTTACGGTCATCCTGCGGGCTTAACGGAGGAGCTTTTTTGAAATCGGCTCAGACAAACGCGCCTTTGTTTGATTGTGAAAAAGGTCTTTCAAAAGAAAAGGGCGAGTGGACGGGTATATGCGCACAGCGTCCTAAACGAACAGATAAAAACCGCCTTGCGGTTTGCATGGCGGCGCTCTATCTCATGTCGAGAAACTGAGCAAATATTTTACAGGCAGGTTTTTTTATGGGAAAGAAAAATCAGAACAATTCCAACTCATCGAGGGGAAGCGGAGTTTACTCCTTGGTCAAGCTTTCGGCGTACATCGTCCTTTTGCTTTCCGCGTTGCTCACGCTGTTTCAGCTTGTGCTAAAATGGTTCGGCGTCAATTTCAATGTCGGCATATTTGCGACCATTCGGGAAGTATGTATGATACTCGTCATCTGTATCGCAAGCTACGGCTTTACGTTGGGCAAGGGCAAGACGTGGAAAATTTTGTTTTGGGCGGCTGTGCTGATTTTGCTTGCGGCTTACATTCTGTTCAAAGTCAAGGGCTTTTAAGGAGATGTAATATGAGGAAATTTGTAGAAAAAATAGTTATCGGAGTGCTTTCTGTTGCGCTTGTGCTTGCGGTGCTCGGGCTTGTGTTGAGTCTGCGCGTGCTTGCCAATGCCGCTTTGGTTATTCTCATGATTGCGGCAGTTGCTTTTTCCACCATACAGATTGCGGAATATCTTGAAAATATGCAGGACAAAACCAAATCCAAGGGGCTGCTTGCCTACATGATTGCGAGTATAATCATTACGCTTGCAATAATCGTAGTGAGCATATTTACGTTTGCGGGAAAGCTGTTTTAAAACAAAAAGGAGCGTCAAAAAACGCTCCTTTTTTTATTGTTTGAGAAGCTCGGCGTGCTCGTCGGGATTTACCAAAAGCGTGGAAAAATTGACGTAAGTCACAAAGCCGGTTTTCGCGCCCGACGGTTTTTTTACGTTTTCGCGCGTGGTGTAGTCAACGGCGATTTTTGTTCCGTTTCTCGCCTGAGAGAAAAAAGCGGTGATTTCGGCAGCCTTCAACAGCACCGAAGGCGGAACGTCGCGATTTTCGGCAATAACTGCCACGTGTCCCGGAGTGTACCGTCTGCGTGTGCATCCATATGTCTTTGCTTTGGCTATGCGGAAAGTTACCTGTTCGTTCTGAGTGTTGTTTTTGCCTACGTATACGGAAAAGCCTTCTATTTCGTATAGTCTCGGCGTGCTTTTTATTTCCTTGCTCTTGTTTTTGACGTTGTTTTTTGCGGCTTTCAGAAGTCCGGCGCGTCTCATTTCCTCCTCGATTTCGGGCAGCTCGCTTTCGTCCGCGACGCTTAATGCAAAGGACAGGGTTTGAGATATTCTATAAATTCGGAATTTTCCCTGACAAGCTTTTCATTGTAAACAAGGCTTTTTTTGAGCTTGTTGTATTTTTTGTAATATTGCTGCGCGTTTTTGCTGCGGACTTAAAGCACGATTTAAAGGTATTTCCGTTTCGGGACAGTTCTCTTCGTAAAAATTCTGCGCAATCAGCTTGTCGTCCGTTTTGCCTATTCTGTGCAGATTTGACAGAATCAGGTCTCCGAATATTCTGTATTTTTTCTCCTTCCCTCGCTTCGAGCAGCGCTTGTCTTTGTATGCCGAGCTTTTTTTCCGTTCGGTTTAAGGCGTTTTTGACAATCGTTGAAACGGATTTGATTTTTCGGCAAAAACGCAGCGCCTTGTCTTTTTGGTGGTAAAAGCTGTCGTGAGCCTCGTTTAAGGTGTCGAAACAAAGCCTTTTCGCCGTCATAGGAAACGTACTCGAAGGGGATTACGTCGCAGGGTTTTCCTTTGTCGAAAATGATTTGCGGTTTTTTCGACGCGAGATTGTCGAGATATCTTTTCAGAGCCGACGAGGCGTTTTTTCTTTTCGTTGCGGGCTAGGGCGCATAGTTCTCTTTATTGTTCTGGGAGAAAGGCCTGCCACGGAGGAAGCGTAAAAATCGAAAAGCTCTCCGTTGAAATCCCGTGCCGCGCAGTCAATCAGGGGAAATTCTTCGGGATACAATTTTGTTTTTTCAAAAAATCTGTACTTTGCGCCTTTTACAAGCAGTTTTTTTCGACGTCAGCTCCGCGTCGGGACGTTTGAGCGAGTCCGTTATCGTATAATTTTCGTCAGTGAGAATAATATTAGCGCTTTTGCCCGTGACCTCGAAAACAAGCCGTTTGAGCTGTCTGTAACCAAGCTCGTTTTTGTTTTCCACCGTCAGTTCGACAACTCTTTCAAAAAAGGCTGCTGCTTTACGTCGCAAATCGTCCCGCCGCCGACATGCTTTGCGCAGCAGCATACAAAGGACGGCGCGGTAAGCGGATTTTTCCGCAGGATATGCCGTGACGCAGAAACGGTTGACAGACGCGTTGGCGCTCATTACCAAACGAAAATTGCCGTTGTTGAAAAGCAGGAAATGAAGCTCGTCTTTTTCCGGCTGAAAAATTTTATTTATTTTTGCGCCCAAAATTTTCTCCGCAGCTCTTTTTTACAAGCACGGAGAGACTCAAAGCGTCAAAAGCCATTTTCACCTCGCTGTTGAATTATTTTACTACATATTTCAATTTAATTCAAGTTTTCAAGCGACACAAACAGTTGTATTTTTTGTGCTTGTGTGGTAAAAATAACGTCTATTGGTTCAGTTATATCAAATCGGAGGACTATAATGAAGTACACGGTAAAAAAGCAAACGGGTAAAGTTGTCGTAACATTTAAGGTGACTGCCGAGGAGTGGGCGGCGGAAACGGAAGCGGCCTATCAGAAAAACAAAAACAAGTACAATATTCAGGGCTTCCGCAAAGGCACGCGCCCTGCAAGGTGCTGGAAAAAATGTACGGCGAGGGACTGTTTGTGGAGGATGCGTTCCAAAACTGTGTGCCTAAATATTACGAGGAGTTTCTTGACAAAAAATACTTCCGTCGAGCCTGTCGACAGACCTGAAATAGACGTTGTCAGTCTGGACGAAAAAGGGCTTGTTTTACCGCAACGGTGACTGTCAAGCCGGAAGTGGAGCTTGGGGAATACAAGGGACTGACAATCAAACGCAATCCCGTTGAAGTCACCTCGGATGAAATAGATGCCGAGGTCAACGCCGCAGCCGAGAAAAACGCGCGTTTCATCGAAGTGAGCGACCGCGCCGCAAAAAAGCGGAGACGAGGTCGTGATAGATTACAGCGGCAGCGTGGACGGCAAAAAGTTCGACGGCGGCACGGCTGAAAAGCAGACTCTTCTGCTTGGCAGACACACCTTCATACCGGGCTTCGAGGAGCAGGTGGAGGGCATGAGCGTCGGCGAGGAAAAGGATATAAACGTGAAATTTCCAGACGACTATCACGCCGAAAATCTGAAAGCGAAAGGACAGCGTTTTTCCACATAAAGCTGCACGGCATCCGCTTCAAAGAGCTTCCGTTATCGACGACGAATTTGCCAAGGACGTAAGCGAATTCGATACCCTTTGCCGATTACAGAAAGGATATTGAAAAAAGCATATTTCCGAGTGCAAGAACGCGGCTGCCGACACCGACGTCGAAAACAGGCTGTTGCAGATGATAGTTGACAAATGCAAGGTGGAAATTCCTCAATGTATGATTGAGACTCAAATTGACAATTATATTAGGGAGTTTCAGTATTCGCTTACCTATCAGGGGCTTAAAATCGAGGATTACCTTAAATATACCAATACTACAATGGAGGCTTTAAGGGACAATTATCGCGAAAAATCGGCACAGGCAGTCAAAACGAGGCTCGTAATGGAGGCTATAGTAAAAGCCGAGAAAATCAAATGCGACGCAAAGTCTTTTAAATCAGAAAATCAAGGATTTTGCCGCGGACATCAAACGCGATTTCAAGGAATACAAGGAGTCTCTCAATGAGCGTCAGCTCGGTTACTTTGAAAACGAAGTAATAACCGACAAGCTGCTTGAAATGCTCAAAAAAGAGAATACTATCGAGGCTTAAACAATATTTATTTTTAGGAGAAAATTGCCATGAACCTGATACCTATGGTTGTGGAGCAGACCAACAGAGGGGAGCGCTCTTACGATATATATTCGAGACTTTTGGAGGACAGAATTATTTTTCTGTCCGGAACTATCGGTGACGAAATGGCAAACAGCATTGTGGCGCAGCTTATTTTCCTCGAAGGCAAGGACCCCGAAAAAGGACATAAGTCTTTACATCAACAGTCCGGGCGGTAGCGTATCCGCCGGTATGGCGATTTTCGATACCATGCAGTATGTAAAATGCGACGTTTCCACGATTTGCGTGGGGCTTGCCGCGAGCATGGGCGCGTTTCTGTTGTCAAGCGGCGCAAAGGCAAAGATTTGCGCTGCCCAACAGCGAGATAATGATTCATCAACCCTTGGGCGGAGCGCAGGGACAGGCGAGCGACATAGAAATTCAGGCGACGCAAATCCTCAAAACAAAGGAAAAGCTGAACGCAATTTTGGCAAAAAACACGTCGCAGAAAATAGAGAAAATCAAAAAGGACACGGACAGAGATTTTTATATGTCCGCCGAAGAGGCCAAGGCATACGGCATAATCGACAAGATATTTTTATTCGAGAAAGGATTGACGGATATATGGATTTAAGTGTATCTGAAAACAGGGAGCAGCGCTGTTTCGTTCTGCGGTCGCAAAAAGTCCGAGGTTAAAAGGATGATTGCCAGCCCCAACGAAGCCGCAATCTGCGACGTCTGTATAGAAATTTGCAATGCGATACTCGAAGACCAGAACATAGAGGAAAATACGGAAAATATAGTGCTGCCTACTCGCGAGCGAAATCAAGGAGCAGCTTGACAAATACGTGGTAGGGCAGGACAACGCCAAAAAAACGCTGTCTGTTGCGGTTTACAATCATTATAAGAGAGTGTATTCCGCCAAAAACAAGGCGGAAAACGACGGCGTGGAGCTTGAAAAAGAGCAATATTCTCATGCTCGGACCTACCGGCAGCGGAAAAACTCTGTTGGCAAAGACGCTTGCGCGTATTCTCAACGTACCCTTTGCGGTGGCGGACGCCACGACGCTGACGGAAGCGGGCTATGTCGGCGAGGATGTGGAAAACATCTTGTTGAAGCTGATACAGAACGCAATTACGATTTGGAAAGGGCGCAGCGCGGCATTGTAGTACATCGACGAAATAGACAAAATCGCCAAGAAAACTGAAAATGTTTCCATCACGCGGGATGTTTCAGGAGAGGAGTACAGCAGGCGCTGCTTAAAATTTTGGAAAGCACGGTGGCAAATGTACCTCCGCAGGGAGGAAGAAAGCATCCCCAGCAGGAATTTATAAGCATCGACACGACGAATATTCTGTTTATTTGCGGCGGCGCGTTTGTGGGGCTTGACAAAATAGTAAATTCAAGGATGGAAAAGGGCTCGTTGGGCTTCGGCGGAACGGTCAAATCCAACAACGAGGTCGACGCCAACGAGCTTGTACAGAATTCGCAGCCGCAGGATTTCATAAAATTCGGACTTATCCCCCGAATTTGTCGGTCGTTGCCTATCGTCGTGGGGTTGTCCCCGCTTAATGAGGAGGCGTTGGTCAAGATTCTTAAAGAGCCGGCAAACTCTTTGCTTAAACAATATCAAAAGCTCATGCAGATGGACAACATCGAGCTGGTTTTTGAGGAGGAAGCGTTAAGGGCTGTCGCCGAAAAGACCATGAAGCTCAAAACAGCGCGCGCGGATTGAAGCGTGATTGAAAAACGTGATGCTTGACTTTATGTACGAAGCGCCGAGCGACAAGAGCATAACAAAATTATCGTCGACAAAGGGTGCGTATCCGGGACGTCGAAGCCTATAATTATACGTTCCGACGGTGCGAAATCCGCTTGAACAAAATAAAATCCCGCTTTCTCACGCGGGATTTTTTCAAACACTTGCAATAAAAACCAAATCAATTTATAATACTAATTACATGATGAATCAGAGGAGAAAAAATTGAAGGACAATGCGAAAGTAGTGCCGTTGATTGCATTGAGAGGTCTGGTGGTTTTTCCCAATACAACCATAACGGTGGATGTGGGCAGACCGAAATCGGTCAGGGCGCTTGAAGAGGCTTTGCGTCGTGACGGCAAGCTTTTTTCGCCGCGCAGAAAGAATTGATAAATATCGACCCCTCAAAGGAAGAAATTTTCGACGTGGGTACGGTGTGCGACGTTTGCAAAATCGATTTGCCCAACAACAACGTGCGTCTGCTGATAAAGGGGCAAGTACAAAGCAAAAATGTAGTCGAATATCTTAAAGAGAACGATTATTTTTCCGTCGCTGTCGAGGAGTTGGAAAACAAAATTCCGATACAATCGTCACGCAGGCTCTTTGCGTCAGGCAAAGAGGAGCTTTTGGCGACGTTGTGCGTAAATGTTCCAAACAAGATAAACAAGGAGCTTTTGACAAAGCTTGCCGATACGTATGAGCCGAATCAATACGCCGACCTGATTTGTCATCTTATTATTTATCAGGACAAGCTCAAACAAAAAGCTTTTTTGGAAATAGACGACACTCAGGTTCGTCTCGAAAGCTAGTGCAAAATCATAGCCAGCGAAACCGAAATAGCCAAGGTGGAGAAAAAAATCTCCGCGCAGGTCAAGCAGTCAATAGACAAAGGGGCAGAAGGAATATTATCTCAAAGAGCAGATGAAGGCGATTAGCCACGAGCTTGGCGAGAGGATGCAGACGAAATCGCCCAATACGAAAAGAAAATACGCAGCGCCAAAATGCCTGCCGAGGTTGAGGAAAAAGCATTGAAGGAGTTAAAGCGTCTTGAAAAGATGGCGCCCACCTCTCCCGACGCGACTGTTTCGCGCAGCTATATTGGTGGCTGACCGACCTTGCGTGGGATTTTCAGACGGAGGAGAACAAGGATTTGGAACGCGCAAAAAAATTCTCGACGAGGACCATTTCGGTCTCGACAAGATAAAGGAGCGCATTCTCGAATATCTTGCGGTAATGCAGCTTACAGGCACGTTGAACGGTCCGATTCTCTGTTTCGTCGGTCCTCCGGGAGTGGGCAAGACGTCGATAGCCAAATCCATAGCAAGATGTCTCGACAGGGTTTTCGAGCGCATGAGTCTCGGCGGGTGAGGGACGAAGCGGAAATCAGAGGTCACAGACGTACCTATATCGGCGCTATTCCCGGAAAAATAATTTATCTCATGAAGCAGGCAGGGTGCAAAAATCCCGTTCTGTTGCTTGACGAAATCGACAAAATGTCGTCTGATATGCGAGACCCCGCCAGCGCCATGCTCGAAGTTCTCGATCCGGAGCAAAACAACACCTTTACCGACCACTACCTTGAAGCGCCCTACGATTTGTCAAAGGTGCTGTTCATCGCGACGGCAAACAAGGTGGACACTATACCCGCGCCGCTGCTTGACAGAATGGAGATTATTGAGCTTACGGGCTATACAGAAGAAGAAAAAATGGAAATTGCCAAAAA
>VOFF01000526.1_pt1 | contig 22001 bp, 31 predicted proteins | sample 5384061 | NCBI WGS metagenome assembly VOFF01 (sample SAMN12384725, study PRJNA508395) | human gut metagenome | isolation source: healthy gut E | host: Homo sapiens
GCTGACCTTTGCAGGAAAATACGAAACGGAATACGAAAATATCGAAATACGGTAGCGGATGTTACGAAATGGAGACCTCACTCAGGGCGGCATAACGAGTACGCTGTTGCGCTTCACCTTGCCTATGATGGCAGGTTCGTTGCTGCAACAGTGTTATAATATTGCCGATACGCTTATTGTGGGACAGTGTATCGGATCGGGCGCTTTGGCAGCAGTGGGGTCGGCATATACGTTGATGGTTTTCTTATTTCCATTCTTTTTAGGGTTGTCTATCGGTAGCGGTACGGTTTTCTCGTTGCACTACGGGGCAGGAGACCGGTCCGCTTTGCGGCGTAGCATTTTTGTTTCATTCGTACTGATAGGGGCGGTGACATTCTTGCTGAATGTGGTGGCATTTATATGCTTAGACCCTATTCTTCATTTGCTTCAAGTGCCGCAGGACATTTATGGGATGATGCGCAGTTACCTGTGGATAATCTTTTGTGGCATAGCCTTTACGTTTATCTATAACTTCTATGCGGCGCTGTTGCGGGCTGTGGGAGATTCTGTGACTCCTCTTTGGTTTCTGGCGGTTTCTGTTGTGCTGAATGTCATTCTCGACCTGTTCTTTATCCTGCAACTGGGTTGGGGAATCGAAGGGCTGCCGCGGCCACCGTCATAGCACAGGAGTGGCTGCTGTGGGGATAATGCTCTACACAGGCAAGAAACGGCCGGAACTGCAACTGCGCCGGGAGGATATGCGCTTTGACCGTTGCAGTCTGAAGGAGATAGTCTCTTTCTCCACACTGACCTGTGTGCAGCAGTCGGTCATGAATTTCGGTATCCTGATGATACAGGGATTGGTCAACAGTTTCGGTACGGCCGTTATGGCAGCCCTTTGCCGCTGCCGTAAAGATAGATTCCTTTGCATATATGCCTGTGCAGGAGTTCGGAAACGCCTTCTCCACTTTCATAGCGCAGAATTTTGGGGCAAAGCGTTATGATCGTATCCGCAGGGGAGTGCGCAGCGCCTTTCTTACTGCGGTCATCTTTTCCTTTGATAGTTTCCATGCTTGTGTTTGTATTTGCAGAGCCGCTGATGCTGGTCTTTGTCCGCCCCGAAGAGGTTGAAATTCTTGCTACCGGCGTGGAATATCTGCGCATAGAGGGCACATTCTATTGTGGCATCGGCATCCTGTTCCTGCTTTACGGTTATTATCGCGCTATCCGCATGCCGGGGATGTCGGTTGTGCTTACGGTGATCTCTTTAGGGACCCGCGTGGTGTTGTCGTATGTGCTTGCTTCCATTCCTTCCATTGGGGTGGCAGGCATTTGGTGGTCTATTACTATCGGTTGGCTGCTGGCTGATGCAGTAGGTATGCTTTATTATAAATACTGCGCTTTGCGTGCTGCGTAAGTTCTATTTGAAGGAAAGGTGAACAAGATGTGGATAAAAGTAGTATCTTTGCGCCCGATTAAGAAAAAAATACTGTCATGACTAACGATCGTCTTAAAGGATTTACTTACGGAGCTCTTGCCGCAGCCAGTTACGGACTGAACCCGTTGTTCGCATTGCCTTTGTACGGGGCGGGAATGAAAGTGGATTCCGTCTTGTTCTATCGCTATTTTTTTTGCCATTGTAATGCTGGGCATACTGATGAAAGTGAAGAAGCAATCCTTTGCCTTGAAAAAAGACGGATATACTTCCGCTGGCGGTAATGGGACTGTTGTTCTCTTTTTCTTCACTCTTCTTGTTTGAGAGTTATAACTATATGGATGCAGGTATTGCATCCACTATCTTGTTTGTCTATCCGGTAATGGTGGCTATCATTATGGCGATCTTCTTTCATGAGAAGGTTTCGTTTATTACAATGTTCTCCATTGCGCTGGCGTTTACGGGCATCTCTCTGCTGTACGAGGGCGGAGATGGTAGGACTTTGAATCTGTTGGGTGTGTTGTTCGTCATCTTGTCTTCGCTGACGTATGCCATATATATAGTAGGTGTGAACCGTTCTTCCCTGAAAAATCTGCCAACGGCAAAGCTGACTTTCTATGCTTTGCTGTTCGGAATTATCATTTATGTGGTACGTTTGGATTTCTGTACAGCCTTGCAGCCTGTACCCGCTCCACTGTTGTGGGTGAATGTGTTTTCGTTGGCATTGTTTCCTACTATTATCTCATTGATTGCAATGACGCTTTCCATTCATCGTATAGGCTCCACGCCGGCTGCCATTCTGGGAGCATTGGAACCTGTGACGGCGCTGTTTTGCGGAGTAGTGGTGTTTGGTGAGCAACTCACGCCGCGTATCATGCTCGGCGTATTGATGATACTGACCGCAGTGACACTGATAATTGCGGCAAAGCCGTTGTTGGAGCTGATTAAGAAACATATACCTATACGGCATGAGTGAAGATACGTACAAAACCATTGCCACCCTGTCCGAAGGGGATTTTACACCGAGAAGCGCAGTAAGTTCATAGCCATTGCCTTGCCTGTCCGTACGGTTGAAGAAGTAAAGACGCATCTGGAAACTTATCAGAAGAAATACTACGATGCCCGCCATGTGTGTTATGCCTATATGCTGGGGCATGAGCGCAAGGACTTTCGTGCCAATGACAACGGAGAACCGTCCGGTACGGCAGGAAAGCCTATTCTGGGGCAGATAAATTCGAATGAACTGACGGACATACTGATTGTTGTTGTCCGCTATTTTGGCGGCATAAAGCTGGGAACAAGTGGCTTGATAGTGGCATATAAGGCTGCTGCCGCGGAGGCTATCGCTGCCGCTACCGTTATTGAAAAGACTGTGGATGAAACGGTGACCGTTCTCTTTGAATATCCTTTCATGAATGATGTAATGCGCATTGTGAAAGAGGAGGAACCGGAGATGCTGGAACAGTCCTATGATATGGACTGCCGTATGACACTTCGCATCCGCAAGTCGATGATGCCCAAGATGAGGGCGCGTCTGGAGAAGGTGGAGACTCTACGTTTTGAAGAAGAGTAAAGTCTCCGGACCTTTAGATACTCTTTTCAATCTTTTTCAGGGATAAATCATTATAATGGATTTTGCGGTGCGTGCCGTCACAAAAGGTTGCTTGTAGGAGCGTCCGCAGCGGCAGAGGGCTGTCCGGTTTTCTTTCATTTCCGCCTTGCCTTCTCTGTCCACCAGTTTGAATCGGCCTTCTACAATCAAAAGGACCGTTGGGGGTGGCTGTGATGGTTACTGTATTTTCTTCTTTTTCCATGCTTTTTTTATTTTTTAGGTTTCATATATCCGATAGAACGTCTCCGCATGGAAATAGTTTGTTAATTCCATATCTTTTGTATGGATTTACTTATCTTTGTACACTTATTTAATAAAAATTGAGTTGATATGGCATTTGAAGCGACTAAGCGTGAGCTGGGCGAGCTCTATACATTCTTCCGTTTGTTGGCGGATGGAAAAGTTTTCGGGGGTACTCCGAAGGCACAGAAAGATGATAGAAAGTGTTGGCCCATTGCGCTGATACAGAGAGGAACATGACGGTACACGCCGCTATTATATAGAGGAAGAGGATGTTCGTATTGTCAGTGGTGTAGTGGAGAAAGACGGTACATTCATTGCGTCGGCAGAGAAGGAAGTGCTTTCGTTCCCTCGTGCGGACTTTGGCGATGCGGCGGAAATCATACTTCATCTGTTGCGGAACGAGCCGGGAGAGGAAGTGGAAGTTTCCGAAGATTGGAAGCCTTTCTGGATGCAGTGAACATCTACGATTTGGAATCCAAAACTGAGGATCGTACAGACTTCTCCGTAGCTTTTTGGAGCGTGGATGCTCCGCTGACGGGTTTTACTGTCCGTTGTCGCCTCAGCCGTATGAATCCTCTGCTGGACGGTGGGCGCACTGCCAATCTGAAGCTGGAGCAAAGTGGCGTGAAATTTGCCGTACCCACTGTGAACAAGGTGAACGCCTTGCCCGAATCGCCTACGGAAGTTGCCGAACGCATGATGATGATTGAGCGTTTGGGCGGTGTGCTGAAATATTCCGATGTTGCCGATCGTGTGTTCCGTTGCAATCTGTTGATGATAGATTTGCATTTTCCCCGTATGTTGGCCGAAATGGTGCGTACCATGCATCTGGACGGCATCACCCGCGTCTCTGAACTGACGGAACGCATCAAGGAAATGAATCCCTTGAAGATAAAGGATGAATTGATAAACAAGCATTGTTTCTATGAGTTTAAGATGAAGCAGTTCCTATTGGCACTTGCATTGGGTATGCGTCCGGCTAAGATTTACAACGGTACGGATTCTGCCGTAGAAGGGCTGTTGCTGACCAATGGAGAGGGTGAGGTTCTCTGTTATCATAAGTCCGAACGGCAGACTTTTGCCGATTTCCTTTATCAGAACAGCCGTTTTGAGAAGGGGTCGGTAGACAAAGACAAATACGGTTTCCTGGAACGGGAGAATGGTGTATATTACTTTAAGTTAAACGTAAAGATAGGATTGCTGAAGAGGTGATCCCAAGCATTGAATCATAAAAAACAGACGTGCAATGTTGAACGAAGTATTGGAAAATATTAAGTCGCGCCGCAGTGTGCGCACTTATACGGAACAGCAGGTTTCCGCAGAAAATTTGAATCTTATATTGGAAGCGGCAACGTATGCTCCCAGCGGTATGAATTACCAGACATGGCATTTCACAGCCATTCAGGATGCTGATATATTGAGAGAACTGAATGAAAAGATAAAAGGTGCTTTTGCTAAGAGCGACGAGCCCCGTCTGCAAGAGCGGGGACATAGCGAAACCTACTGTTGCTATTATCATGCTCCGACTCTGATTATCGTTTCCAACGAACCTACCCAATGGTGGGCGTCTATGGACTGTGCTTGTGCCATGCAGAATATCTTCCTGGCCGCTAAGTCTCTCGGTATCGGTTCCTGTTGGATCAACCAGTTGGGGCAGACTTGTGACGATCCCGATGTGCGCGCTTTCCTTATGAAGCTCGGTGTTCCCGAAAATCATCGTGTATATGGTTGTGCCGCTTTGGGCTATGCTCCTGAGGGTGCTCCCATGAAAGATAAGAAATTGGCGGAAGGTACGGTAACTGTGATCCGTTAAATTCCTTTATGGCATAAAAGAAGAGGATATATCTTTCGATATATCCTCTCAATATTTCTATTCAAAGCATCCGTAGCATGTAGGCAGTAACTTACGGTCGCCCAGTGTGTTGTCTACACGCGCCACATTCACCCAAAACTTGTTGTCGCGTACGCTTTCTATCGGATATGCTGCTTTCTGCCGGGTGTAACTATGTTCCCAGGTGTCGTCAACTACTTCATATTCAGGATGCGGAGCGTTTGTCAGCACGTTGTCTGCCTTATCCGCTTCTCCATTTTTCACTTCCTGAATCTCCTGCCAGATAGCAAGCATCACATCTACAAAGTTATTTAGTTCGGCAAGACTTTCGCTTTCCGTAGGCTCAATCATCAGTGTGCCATGTACAGGGAAGGAGAGAGTAGGTGCATGATAGCCGTAGTCCATAAGACGTTTGGCAATATCATTTTCGCTGATACCTGTTTCTTCGTGTACTTTGCGGCACTCCAATATCATTTCATGTCCGACAAAGCCGGTTGCCCCGCGATAGACGATGCCATAGGTGTCCTTTGAAGCAGGCAGCCAGATAATTGGCATTCAGAATGGCTATCTTGGTGGCGCGTGTCAGTCCCTCCGTACCCATCATGCGTATATAGCCGTAGGTAATGGGCAGAATACCCGCACTGCCGAAAGGAGCTCCCGCTACCTGATTGGTTGCATTGCCAAAAAGTTCGTGTCCCGGTAAGAATGGGACCAGATGTTCTGCTACGCAGATAGGACCCACACCCGGTCCGCCTCCGCCATGAGGGGAAGCAAATGTTTTATGCAAATTCGGATGGCAGACATCAGCACCGATAAATCCGGGGTTGGTCAAGCCTACTTGTGCATTCATGTTGGCGCCGTCCATATAGACCTGTGCTCCGCATGCATGGATGATGCGGCAGATTTCTACGATTTCCGTTTCAAAAATACCGTGAGTAGAAGGATAGGTAATCATCAGTGCGGCAAGGTCGTCTTTGTTTTCTTCCGCCTTGGCACGAAGATCATCCATGTCCACATTACCCTGTGCGTCGCAAGCACAAGTCACAGTAGTAAAACCGGCTTGGATGGCAGATGCCGGATTGGTGCCATGGGCTGAAGCGGGAATCAATATTTTATTGCGGTGCCCCTGACCGATGTTTTCCAGATAAGCGCGGATAACGCGAAGCCCTGTATATTCACCTGCCGCACCGGAATTCGGTTGCAGACTGACGCCTGCAAAGCCTGTGATGACTTTCAATTCTTCACTGAGATTGTTTATCAATTCACGGTAGCCCTCTGCCTGGTCCTCGGGAACAAGCGGATGCATGCACATGAATTCCGGACGACTGAGGGGCAGCATTTCCGCCGCAGCGTTCAGCTTCATGGTGCAGGAACCCAGGGAAATCATGGAGTGGGCAAGGGAAATATCCTTGCGATCGAGTCGTTTGATGTAACGCATCATTTCCGTTTCCGTGTGGTATCTATTGAACACCTCATGTGTCAGATAAGCTTTGACGCCGAACGGTTGCTGAATACTGTTTCTCGGGAATATCTTCTGCTTTTGTCCATAATCCTTACCGGCGGCAATTCCGAAAATGGAAAGTAAAACGTTTACTGCGGCCAAATCCGTTGTTTCGTCGATACTCATGCCCACATCGCCGTTGTGGAAATAGCGCAAGTTCACTTCCTTACTTAAGGCAACTGTACGTATCTTGTTGTGCAGATACAGTATCAGGCAGGGCAAAGCGTAGGGTATCGAAGTATTGTACGTTCACTTGCTTGTATCCCAGCTTGCTGATTTCTTTTTCGAGATATGCCGCAATGCTGTGAATACGCTTTGCAATGGTGCGAATGCCTTCCGGTCCATGATATACGGCATAGAAACCTGCCATTGTGGCCAGCAACGCTTGTGCGGTACAGATATTTGAAGTTGCTTTTTCACGTTTGATATGTTGCTCGCGGGTTTGCAAGGCCATACGATAACACAACTTTCCGTATTTGTCTTTGACCAGCCAATGATACGTCCCGGCATATTGCGCTTATATTCGTCACGTGTGGCAAAATAGGCAGCCGACGGGCCGCCGTAGAACATCGGCGTACCTAATCTTTGGGTTGTTCCAAACACGATGTCTGCTCCCCATTCTCCCGGCGGGGTGAGCAAGGCAAGGCTTAGTATATCGGCGGCAACGGCCACTTTGCAACCGGCAGCATGTGCATTTTCCACAAAAGTGCGGTAGTCTTCTATATTGCCGTCGCCATTCGGGTACTGTAATATGCAGGCAAAAGTGTCCGGAGTGAGTTCTTTCATTCGGAGTATCGTCCGGTCCGTATCTCAATGCCTTGCGGGATGGCGCGGGGGGTGATGACAGCCAGTGTCTGCGGAAAAATGCTTTCGTCTACGAATACTACATTGGCTCCCGAGCTTCTGCATTTCGCGCGGACGCAATGCGTACATCATTGTTACAGCTTCGGCCGCAGCTGTTGCTTCATCCAGCAGGAACAGTTGGCAAGAGGCATACCGGTTAGGTCGCAGACTGCTGTCTGGAAGTTCATCAGTGCTTCCAAACGTCCTTGTGAAACTTCGGTTTGATAAGGAGTGTACGAGGTGTACCAAACGGGGTTTTCAAATACATTACGCTGGATTACGGCAGGCGTGATGGTGTTGTACCAGCCCATACCGATGTAAGTTGTGTAAAGTTTATTTTTGGCAGCCAGTTCTGCAATGTGGCATCCGAATTCATATTCGGTCATGGCTTCGGGCAGAGCCAGCGGTGCTTTAAGGCGGATGTTTGTCGGGATGGTTTTATCAATCAGTTCGTCCAGACTTGCCACGCCGATTTTGTGAAGCATCTGTGCTTCATCTTTTTCGCTGATACCGATGTGACGGTTAACCAACAGGTCGTTTTTCATACGTATATATTGTTTAAAGTTATCATCTGAAGAATGGGTTTTCCGCTTTTTCAACGCCAATGGTTGTAGGCGCTCCATGTCCCGGATAAACAATCGTTTCATTGGGGAGTATGAACAGGCGGCTGCATATATGCTCTATCAGTTCGTCAAAGTTGCCTCCTGCAAGGTCGGCACGACCGATGCTGCCTTGAAACAAAACATCTCCGGAGAACATACAATGGTCTGCCGCACAATAATACACCAGACTGCCCGGTGAGTGTCCCGGTACGTGGATTGCTTCCAGTTCAGTGTTTCCGAAAGTGATGATGTCACCGTCGTGAAGGTAACTTCCCAATGGTACGGGCGGCTCTTGTAGCTGAAAACCGAACATGCGGCTTTGCTTAGGCGCTTCGTCAATCCAGAACTCATCGGCTTGGTTGGCTTCCGCTTTCAGACCGAATTCTTTCAGCATGAAAGGATTGCCGAAAGATATGGTCCAGATGCAGATGTGTGTTCAACAGGTGCTTTACGTTTAGTTTATTGTTGATGATAAAGTTCTTTAAAGCCTGTTTCTCTTCTTCGTAGAAACATCCGGGGTCAATGACTACGGCTTTGTTGGTTTCGTCCCACAGTACATAGCAGTTCTCGGGGAACATATTAAATTCAAACCTTTTTATTTTCATGATATGATTTCAGATTTATGATTTATCAACGTTCAACTTAACTTTTAATTCTCAATTGCTAACGTACACTACTTTTTAGTTTGGAAGAATTCCTCTTCAAAGAATTCTTTCAAATTCCACATGGTGGTTTTGTTTTTGAAAGGCATCGCCTCTTTCTCCAATTCGCCGCCTTTCAGGCAGATTAGTCCATTGGGAAAAACATTCTGCTGTTTGGGGGAGATGTTCTTGCGGATGATTTTCAGTAAATCGGCAAGGCATAACAGCACGACTCACTACGAAATCGAACAACTGTTTTCTTCTTCGGCACGCGCGTGGCGGGTAGTAACGTTTTTCAGTCCGATGCTGTTTGCTATTTCGGTGGCTACGCGTACTTTCTTACCGATACTGTCCACCAAATGAAATTGTACTTCGGGGAAAAAGTATAGCCAGCGGAATACCCGGAAATCCTCCTCCTGTGCCTAAGTCCATAATCTTTTGTACCCGGTTTGAAGCGAATTATTTGGGCTATGCCCAAAGAGTGGAGCACGTGGTGTTCGTACAGGTTTTCAATGTCTTTACGCGAAATGACGTTTATTTTAGAGTTCCAGTCCGTATAAAGGTCGTACAGTGCGGCAAACTGCTTTTTCTGTTCCTCTGTCAGGTCTGGAAAATACTTTAGGATAAGTTCCATTATTATTTTCTGAATTATGAGTTATGAATGAGGGGGCGGGTTATGAATTACGCACTTCGTTCAGTACCATCGTGCCGTCGCCCAGTAGATGTTGCATCATTTCGTATGGCAATGTGATCTTCACCGGCCCCATTACATAAGGGGCGATGTCGTATACATTATAATAGAATGTAATGCCTTCTTTGCTTAGATAGAAATTTTCGGTGGGTGTCAGGTCGCCGGTAGTGGCGTATCCCATGTCTTCCAGTTCCTGGCGGGTGGCCACTTTATTGTCGGCCATAAGCTGGTTCCACAAGAGGTCTGTGAGCTGTTCCTTGTAGTCGCCTACAAAGAGGTCGTCCAAACGGATGGGAGCCAATGTGCGCAGGTCGAGATTGAGGAATGTGGACATATAAATGCCATGTGCGCCGCCGGTATATTCATTGTAGTCGATGCGATAGACGAGCAGATGTCCGGTGTACAGTTGCACGTGGCTTTCTATGCCTTTATAGTAAGAATACCATGCTCCTATGTCTTCGGCACTCTCTTTGTCCTGTTCGTCTTTTCGGTACATCGGCTCCAAGTCTTTCCGGTAGTCGCTGACGTACTTTTCTGTATATTTCTTTACGGCTTCTTCGGCAGTCATGTTCATATATTTTTCACCGAAGCAGGCAGACAGGAAATAGGTGTTCAGGCTGTCCTTCATCTTTTCGTCGGATGACTTGGAGGCATACGTAAGATTGATGATAAGGTTACATGCCGGTTTGGCAGTATCACCGAAGAGGTGTGCCGTTTCATTTACTTGTATACTGTCGAACTCCAGCGCTCCGGCATTTTTGTTCATGATGTTACCGCAAGAAAAGAAAAAGCCGCTTGCCGCAAGCAGAAGGACAAGTAGGCTGACAGTTTGCTTTTTCATATTGAAATTCGTTTATAAATCAACATTTCATTCAAAATCTTTATCGACAAATATAGAACTTATTAACGAACTCCATGCATAAAAAAGAAAAAATTAATTCCTGCAAACGGTTAAAACTTTCTATCTGAACAAACAGCCCATTCCGGTTGTTGCTTTATTAAAGTCAGAGTAACAACCCCCTAAAATATAAATAGAATGAGCAATATATTGAAGAAGGTATGTTCTGCGCAAAAACAGTATTGCGCGGAACATGCCGATAGTATGGAAAGTGGTAACGTAGAGGAACGCAACAGGCATTACCGTAGTTTGAAAATGCAGGCTGCCGGTGCCTGGTTGTTTGCAGTTCCGTTGTTGTTGCTGTCCATATTTCGTGATCATGTGACTTATGGCAATGAAATACAGATGTTGCTGGCCATTCCTGTACTGCTGTTTTTAGGCGTATCTCTCTATACCGATGCCTGGAAACAGTTCCGTATGGGGCGCATTACTATGGATGTGCTGATTGCTTTCAGCATGTCCGTGGCTTTCCTTTTCAGTTTGTTCAACACGTTCTTTCCTGATTACTGGTATGAGGTGGGACTTCAGCCGCATGTCTATTACGAAGTGGCTGTACTGACTACTGCTGTGGGGCTGACCGGCAAGGTATTTCGTTTCCTGCCCGACGAATTGCATGATGGTGACCGTATGGCCGGTATCATTTTCCCTGCTTTGACGGGGATTGCGATTTTTGTGTTTGTTATCTGGATACTGTTTGGCGGTATGGAAGCTGTGCCGCATGCTCTTTATTCGGTTATCTCAATTTTTATAGTGGCTTGTCCATGTGCACTGGGACTGGTTACTCCTGTTGCCCTGATGCGTGGAATCGGTAAAGCGGCCCGAATGCATATTTTGATAAAAGACTCCCTTGCACTGGAACGTCTGAGCAAAGCCGATATAGTGGTCTTTGACAAGACCGGTACGCTGACCGAAGGACATCCCACTGTCATAGCTTGGTTGTGGGCGCAGTGTCAGGAAGAATATTTTAAAGAAGTGTTGCTGGCAGCCGAGATGAATTCGACTAATTCGTTGGCAACTGCTATTTCCACCGCTTTACGGGAAGAAGGGATAACACCTGCCCGTTTAGACGTTTGCGAGGTCTTGAAGGGTAAAGGGATGAGAGTTGTCTATAAAGATGCGGAATATTGGGTGGGCAGCCATAAACTTCTGAAGGATTATCACGTTTATCTCTCCGATGTTTTGGGTGATATGCTGGTGGAGTATGAACCGAAGGCAACAGCATTGTTTATTTCGGACGTAAAAATGAGTTGCTTGCCATTATTGCCGTTAAAGATCAATTGAAAGCTGCCGCACTCGGAACAGTCAGGGAGTTGCGGGCAAGCGAACTTGATATTTGCATGTTGACGGGTGACGGTGAGCGTACCGCTTCGACCATAGCGGGCAAGTTGGGGATTATACGCTATATGCCCGATGCATTGCCGGACGATAAAGAGACTTTTATACGTGAGCTCCAGTTGCAAGGGAAAATGGTTGTCATGATAGGTGACGGCATAAACGATGTGCAGGCACTGACTTGTGCCGATGTGAGCATCGCTATGGGTGAAAATCCCGATGATGCAATAGTGGAAAAAACAATGGTGGTGATGAAATCCTCCGACTTGCAGTCACTTCCCAAGTTATTCGGCTTGTCTCGCCATACGCTCCGGCTGATGCACCAGAACTCTTTCTGGATGGTGATTTATCATCTGATAGGCGTATTAATAGCTGCGGGTATTCTCTACCCGGTGTATGGCATACTGCTGACACCGATGTTGGCTGCAATCGTCATACTGCTTTCCTGCGTCACGCTGATACGCAGTTAAGATTAGCTGTTCCTATATTCCAGCGGACTCATTCCCATGTGCCTCTTGAAGTACTTTCCGAAGAATGAGGCACTGGGGAAAATTAAGCGAATAGGCTATTTCTTGAATAGTCATGTCGGTGGATTTCAGCTTGGCTTTTATGTCGATGATGACAACGTGGGCAATTAGATCCAGTACATTTTTCCCGGTTACCAGTTTGATTGTGGTACTGAGATGTTGCAGGGATATGCCCAGTTTTTCGGCATAGAATTGTGCGCGGCGTTCGGTAGTATAGTTTTCGATAACCAGTTGTATAAATTCCCGGCAGATTTCCTCTTTTCGACTTTTTAATTCTGTTTTGGGACTCGGACGGTTACTGTACAGCTCATTGATCCCATAGAGAAACATGTTCAGCACACTTTGCGCCATTCGTGTTTTGGGCATATACGGTCCGGTGGAGATGCGTGCCAGCAATGAAAAGTAGTCTTTGAAATAAGAAGCAATAGGTTCGTTGAGAGGTATAACGGTGCTTCTATAATCTTGGAGTACGAATTCATGGTAGACTGGATTATGTTGACCCCCCGTTGAGGCAATGCTCTGAGAATCCGGCAAATCCAATTCGGACCTTTTCCTTTTTGCCCGTAGAACTGAATGATAGTGCCAGGGAGGAGAGTCACAAAATCTCCTTGTTTAATCTCTGTGTCCATTAAATTGATAGATACCGTAATGGAGCCTTCAATGCACAAAGCGAAGATACATGCTTTCAGACGGCATGATTGTTTGTATATGTTCAAAATATCTTCTGTCACATCTGTCCATGCAATCAGGTCTACGGGGAGATCAACTTGAGGAAATTCCATAGTGCTGTCGTTTTTGGTTTGCGCAAAGTTACACTTTTTTGTGGAAATGAATCGAAAAACTAGGTATTGAACAGGGATTATTTTTAATGGCTATTAAAGCCAAGAATAGTAGTTTGCCTACTGCTTTTCCCGTATTATCTCTTGCAGTTTCACCGGTTCGTTGGTAGTGATATAGTCTATACCTTGACTTATCAGCCATTTTATGTCATCAGTATTGTCTATTGGGAATGCATTTACTTTCATGCCCAAATCATGACATTCTTTAATCCATTCGGGATGTTGCCGGAACACATTTAAGCGGTAGTTTGGTCCGGTACATCCCCATTCTTTTAATTCTTTGGGAGATAGGTCGCCTTCTTGATAATAGACCGGGGTTCCCTTGGGGGCAAGGCGAATAAATTCTTTGGCAACATGACGTGAGAAAGTAATGTATTCCATACGATCTTCCAACTCCATGCCCTTTACCATTTTTAGAATCTTTTTACGGCACGCGTTTCTTGTTCTCGAGTTTTGTGAGCCTTTAATTCCAAGATGAGGCGGGTTTTCAGGTTACGGGCTTTTTCCAGATATTCTTGCAAAGTAGGAAGGTGCTCTCCATTATCCAATACGATAGCTGTACACTCTTTGACGGTTGATTCTTGCATATTTACTCCTTTGAAAACACTGCTCCAGTTCACCACCAGCTGGTCATCATCGGTGAGCCATACATCAAATTCAGAACCGTAACAACCGACAGAATCGGCTTTCATCAGTGCGGCTATGGAATTTTGTGCCGAACCATTGGTTTTCCAAAAACCGCGGTGGGCAATAATTTGGGTGGATTGTGTCTGTGCATACCCGAAAGCGGCGGGTAATAAGAAAAAAGTGATAATGAGTTTTTCAGTTTCATAGTGTTTTTTTATTATTGATTGTTTTCGTATTAGTAATATAAAAGGTTGCTAAAGATTATATCACAATGAAATAGAGGAACACGCTGCTTATTGTCAAGATCAAACCAATAGCAGTTTCGTAAACAATAAGTTTTAGCAATTCCTTGACTCCCATGCCTACTGCTCCGCCTGTTGCGTGGAAAAAGGAACCATGAGGAAGATGATCCAGTACGGTGGCTCCTGCATTAATCATGGCAGCTCCCCAAGTGGCGGCTACTCCTGCTCCAAGTATAGACGGAGCAAATGAAGCGGAGGCGATAGTGGCCCCTGCTGTGGTGGATGCAGTGGCGGCACACATCAAAATACCTGATAGAGGTGCCATAATAACTCCGCCATCATTCCAGTTGGCAAGCAGATGTATTAAAATATCTTTAATGTCCGAGGCTTTTATAATACCTGCCAAAGCACCTGTGCCAATTAGAAGTATAGCGATAGAGGACATTTTCTCTAATCCATAGGACAGGCATTCATTGGTCTTATGCCAATTGCGGGTTGCTATAATTCCTGCTATTCCTCCTGCCGATAAAGCAACTAACGGATCAATGGCAATTCCAGCCAAAGGACGGAGTGCAAGTAGGGCTACGGTTACAATCGGTGCAACCATACTGCTTAGGAAAGAAGGAAGGTGCTCTTTCTCTTCCGGCAATTTATAAGGTTGCAAGGTTGCATTCTTCGGCAATAGAGGCACTATGACATATACTGTAAATAACAATCCAATAAGTGCCGGTATTATATTGGCAGCCATAACAGAAGGCAACGATGCTCCAAAATTCTCGGCGGCAATAATGGTATTAGGATTGGGTGAAATAATATTTCCGCATTTTCCTCCGCCGATCATGGCTATTAATAATTTACTTTTTAGGCAAATTGAGCCTGCTTCCGGCAATGAGAGCAATAGGAGCAATAGTGATAACCGCTACATCGATGAATACCCAATGCCGGTGAGCAACATGGCAGCCAAAGCGAGAGCTAAATAAATTCGCTTCGGTCCAAGTTTTTTAATGATAGTTTCTGATATGGTGGAAGCTGCGCCTGTTTTTACCAACATTCCTGTAAGCACTCCCGCTGCTAATATACGTATAATGGCGGGCGAAATCTCCATTATTCCGGATATCATCTCTGTAACAGTATTTTGTAATCCCCATCCCGACAGTAATCCACCGATTAACGCACCTAAAATGAGACTATATACAGGGGGGATACTTTTTTTTTTTGACAATTAATATAATAGACAAAGTCAGCCCTAACATTGCCGCTAATGCACTGTTCATATCGTATTTTATTAGTAGTTTAAATTATTCTTATTTGTTCTCAGTATAATATTTTATTGTGGTTAGGATTTGCTCTACCGTAGACTGCATGTTGGCTGTTGCCGAATCCTTCTGCATGGCTTTTTCAAGACTTATAGGAGTATTTATGATGGAATATATACCGATAAAGCCCATTTCTTTAAGTTCCTGGCATATTTCCACTGATCCACCTATTGCAAGGGTAGGGATCCCTTTTTGTTTGGCATGTCTCAATATCCCTGCTGCAGTTTTGCCCGTAGCAGTTTGAAAATCTATCCGTCCCTCTCCTGTAATGACCAGGTCCGCTCCTTCAAGAATCGAATCAAACCCAATGGCATCAAGTACCATTTCAATACCTTTGGTTAGTCTGGCATTCAAAAAGGCTTTAAAAGCACCACCTAATCCGCCGGCTGCACCTGCTCCACTCAATGGTATTATGTCTTTTTGGAATTGCTCTGCTATAATTTTAGCAAATGAATACATGCCATCATCCAAAGCCTTTACCATTTGAGGATCTGCTCCTTTTTTGGGGAGCAAAACATGTGCTGCTCCATTAAGCCCGCAAAAAGGGGTATTGACATCGCAAGCTACAATGAATTCTGATTTTCGTGCTTCGGGCACAAGAGATGACATATCTATCTGAGCAATGGATTTAAGATCTTTGCCACAGCCTTTTAACCTTTGTCCTTGGCTATCAAAGAATTTCACTCCTAATGCAGAGAGCATGCCTGTACCTGCATCATTAGTAGCACTGCCGCCTATTCCAACCAAGAATTTGCGGCATCCCCTGTTCAATGCATCTAAAATCATTTCACCGGTTCCATATGTAGAAGTAATCCAGGGATTTTGTTCATCAGGAAGCAATAGCGGGAGACCACTGGCAGAAGACATTTCTATAACAGCCGTTTTTACACCGTTTAAATTAACAACTCCATATTCTGCTTCTATCGGTCTTCCTAAAGGGTCTGTAACAGCAGTTGTATACAGAACCCCTCCTAAAGATTTGATAATGGCCTCTACTGTTCCTTCGCCACCGTCCGCTACATTTGTTTTGATAACATTACACTGTGGAAAAACGTTCTTAATTCCTATTTCCACAGCATTAGCCACTTCTATTGAAGTTAATGAGCCTTTAAATGAATCCGATGCTACAATAATTTTTTTTCATGTCTTTCATGTTATTTTGTGTTTATAGTATCTGAGGCACAAAGTTATTAAAATACAAAAATGTGATATGCGCTTTTAATAAGAATGAGACTTGTCTCTATGCTTTGGTAGTTGCAAAATTATGAAAAAATCAAATTCAGTGTTATATTTCTATATAAATTTGTTGTTGCAAAATGATATAAAATGCTGAAATTTACTACTAATATGATGTCCCTTTTTGGAATATCGTGCTTTTGCATTAGTTTAATTGAGGCTCAAACATAGCCCTTAATCATAAAATTATGTGATTTGGTGATATACGGAGTATGAAATAAATGTAGTACATTTGCTCTATGAGACTGGAAATATCTGATTGGAGAAACGTTCCCTATGCTGAGGCATGGGACAGACAGACGGCTTGTTTTGATGCGCTTGTGCATGCCAAACAAGTGGGAGAGGAGTATGTAAATCATATTATACTCTGTGAGCATCCGCATGTATATACGCTGGGGCGCAGTGGCAAGGAAGGCAATATGCTGCTGAGTGAAGAACAACTTAGTGCAGTAGGAGCTTCGTTGTATCATATAGACCGGGGAGGTGATATTACTTATCATGGGCCGGGACAGCTTGTTTGTTATCCTATCCTGAATTTAGAAGAGTTTTCTTTGGGTTTGAAAGAGTATGTGCACTTGCTGGAAGAAGCGGTGATACGTGTCTGTGCTTCTTATGGGATAACTGCCGGTCGTGTGGAGAAAGCTACCGGTGTATGGTTGGATGGAAACTCTCCACGTGCCCGTAAAATCTGTGCTATCGGTGTGCGTAGTAGCCATTATGTCACAATGCATGGCCTGGCCCTCAATGTTAATACCGATTTACGCTATTTCAGCTATATCAATCCTTGCGGATTTATAGATAAAGGGGTAACTTCGCTTCAAAAAGAGTTGGGAAAGGAAGTGCCGATGGAAGAGGTAAAGAAACGGCTTTGTAATGAATTGAAAGAACTGCTTTAAGATATGTAATCAATGAAAATATAGTTAGTTAACATCTTCTTTGTAATGATGTTAACTTTTTGTATTGTAATAAGTTAACTTGCTGTTTGCATGATGTTAACTTATTATAGTCAATGATGTTAACTTCATTGCGGGCTTTTTTGATTCTACTTTGCTAATATTGAAAAATAGGGGGAAGATAGGCTTGAGAAGTGTTTTTTAAACGTTCGTTTAATAAACGCAAAGATATGGTAGTTTTTTGTATTGGCAAAATGTTTGATAGGAAATCTTTGGATTTTATAGCTAGCATATAAGGTAAATACCTGTTTATTAGATAATAATCATTTGTAATTATATCAGTCAAACCTTTTGCGTATTTTCATATATTTCCACTTTATATCGTTGCTTCTGAAAGGTGTTTATTAAACGAACGTCTAAAAACACATATTTGTTTTTAAATTATTAGTTTTCAGCTCCTTAAAAGAGCTTATTGATCACATAACTGTTTCAACATTCTCTTTCTGTGATAGTGGGGAATTTTTGGGATAATATGGATGCAGACTAAACTATTGGAAATAATTGCATTACATGAATTGATCGGAAGGTACTTTGTTACTCCGGTGTCCCCAAAGAATATCCTTTTCACACGACTTTATTTTATCCGAAACCTTACGATTATTACTTGGTAATGCCACGTTCATCAGAAAATATTCAATCTGAATCGCAGTATATTTCTAATTGTCAATTAAAGAGAGATTGCCAATTACATTGGTATGCTGTCCGCGTAACTTACAGTCGTGAATTGTCTCTCAAGGACTATTTGGATAAGGCGGATATAGAGAATTTCATTCCCATGCATTATGAATATATCATGAGAAACGAACGTCGTGTTCGCAAGCTTGTCCCTGCCATACACAATTTAGTCTTTATCCGTTCCACGCGTGCATGTATTGACGAAATTAAAAATAATTATGCTCTGAATATTCCTGTCCGTTATATTATGAATCGGGAAACTCGTCAGCCTGTCATTATTCCGGATGCACAGATGCGCAGTTTCATATTAGTTGCGGGCACGTACGATGAGGCTGTTATTTATGTGGAACCGGAAGAACTGAAGTTAGTGAAAGGTACTAAAGTACGCATCACAGGCGGAGTTTTTGAAGGAGCTGTTGGCGAGTTTGTGCGTCTCCGTCACGACCGTCGTGTAGTGGTGAATATAGAAGGTGTTATGGCAGTTGCTACTACATTCATCCATTCCTCACTGATAGAACCGATAGAAAATATCTGAATATTTGTAAATCAATAACTTCTATATCTTAGAAAAATGAACGATCACGTTTCATCTTTGTACACTCTTGCCCATGAACTTCTGAACTTGGGCATGGACGATAGTCCCATTTACAGCGACCACTTCGCCCGTTTGAATCGCGAAGTTTATGAACAAGCTCTTAGACTGTATAGCGCTCCGGAAGGTGACACTCCGGAAGAAGAAGCCAGGCTTTGCCTTTCTATTTTAGTAGCCCTAAATGCTACTTTTTATGATAATGGCCGCAAACAACAATATATCCAGCATCTTCTCGACCGTTGTTGGAATGTTCTTGATAGACTTCCTGTTTCGCTTCTGAAAGTTCGCCTGCTTACCTGCTGCTATGGTGAGGTTTATGAGGAAGAATTAGCCAAAGAAGCTCATTCCATTATTGATACTTGGGATATATCTTCATTGACTTCCGAACAAACTGAAATAATCGGTGAGTTAAGAAATTTAGAAGAGAATCAATATCCTTTTGAGGTTATAGATTAATTCTGTTTGACATTTATTGTAGTGAACTTCATTTTTATAATTCTGATATTTCTGATATCGGCAGTTATCGCCCGTATCCTGATACCGCGTATTTTATTGATATCCCTGCGCAAGAAACTTTTTGACATTCCGGATGATCGCAAGGTACATAAGAGAGCTATTCCGCGTTTAGGTGGCGTGTCTTTTTTCCCCACCACCTTATTTGCTTTCTGTCTTGTTTATACTTTCCGTTTGTTAGGAGGTGACAGTGTTTCAACACTTTATGCAAGCTATCTGTTACCGGAGTTATTGTTATTTGCCTGCGGTATGACTTTACTTTATCTGACAGGTATTGCTGATGATCTTGTTGGCGTCCGTTATCGTCAGAAGTTCGTTATTCAAATCTTCTGTGCCTGCCTTTTTCCTTTGTCAGGACTTTGGATAAACGATTTGTATGGTTTATTCGGTATACATGAACTTTCGGTCTATGTAGGTATACCTTTCACCATACTGACAGTAGTTTTCATCACCAACGCCATTAATCTGATAGACGGAATTGATGGTCTTGCTTCCGGTTTAAGCAGCGTGGCATTATTGATTTTCACTTTTCTTTTTATAGAGAAAGGACTTTGGAGTTATGCCATGCTCGCTGCAGGCACTTTCGGTGTGCTTGTCCCGTTTTTTTATTACAACGTATTTGGCAGTGTAGAGCGTGCCCGTAAGATTTTTATGGGAGATACGGGCAGCCTTACTTTAGGGTTATACGCTTAGCTTCCTTGCCATAAAGTACAGTCAGCACAATGCGGATATAATGCCGTATACCGAAGGAGCTTTTATCATAGCTTTCAGCACTATGATTATTCCGGCGTTCGATGTGGTACGTGTTGTTTTGGTCCGTATTCGTGAGGGACATAGCCCTTTTGAACCGGATAAGAATCATATCCACCATAAATTACTGGCGATAGGGTTGTCGCCGAGAAAGGCAATGCTGAGTTTGCTTTTCATGTCTTGTTCTTTTAGTGCGGCCAATATTCTGCTAGTACCTTATGTAAAAATAATACGGTGCTGCTGGTGGCTGATATCGTGATTTGGATAGGGGCTGAATCTGTGGTGGGATTATTTGAGAGATAAGAAATAAAATATTTGTTACGAATAAAATCCCGTTCTTTACGTTAACACGTTAGAATAGAGATATATCATGAGAACAGAGTTGTCGGAACCATTGGTAGCATATAACACTCCTAATCTTCAAGGATTGAAGAATAGAATCTCTTGATACTGCTATTGATGAAGAGATATTGCAGCGTTGCTTGGAATTGCTGAGCGAGGACGAAATGCCTTGTCGTTTTACCGAAGAAGAGTTGGAGAAAGAAATCAGATTGTCTGAAGCAAGCGGCTTTGTTACCGACGAAGAAGTAGCTGCCATGTTTGCGAAATGGAGAATTTGAAAGTAAAGTGGCACAAACATTCTCATAGTCAGTTTGACAGAATTGCTACGTGGTATTCTTGTAATATGAGTGCTAAAGCTGCCATGAATTTCTCTGAAGATGTCAGAAGAACGGTTATGCTCCTGTTTCATTCTCTCCGTATAGGAATTTGGGAAAAGAGACGCAGTACGGTAAAAAGGGTAGATTTATGAGTCGTTAGTAGCAGCTTTCAGTAAAAAGCAACAGCACAACATCAATATGTAGCCACCATCCCCTTACCCCACGATGCGACTTGAGGTAATACGCAGATTCTAACCGGAAAGAAAGGATTCTTATCCGAATTCTGTTTTGAAAGGTCTTGCATAAGCCCGGTTTTCAGTATAGATATTCAGCACGTATTGCCTTGCTGTCATGATCCACTTGGCAGGTACGGAGATGAAGCTGAAGACAAAAGCCTTTATGCGACTCGTTTCCTTGAGCCCGAAAGCCTTGGTGTCAAGCTTGCTAATGATGGTCTTATAGAAATTGTGTATCAATGCCGTAAGCAGAAGGAATACGGTGTTCTCTGACATGAACGACTTGGGGAGCCTGTTCCAGCCGAATCCGTTGTTCATATCATCGAATATACGCTCTTTGCCCCCACGCTTGTTGTAAAATTCGACGATGTCTCTTGTTGATGAGTCATAATCGTTGGTAAGAATGCATCTGTAGGTGTATTCACCTTCCCACAAGTCAAGCTCTCCATCCATGCGCTTTTGTCTCTGAATGACAAGACGATAGCACTTGCCTTCCCATTTCTCAACAAGAATGGAATTGAGTTCAAACTGGATGCCGTTGATTTCCTCCGTCTTCCATCCCCTCAGTGAAAACAAGTCATCGTAGAGCGAACTGCATCTGTTGGCGCGGATGTAGAAGTGCGTGCAATGCTTCTCTATCTCACTGACAATTTCCTTCGAGCACGAACCACAGTCGGCTCTGAAGCGATTCACACGGATGCTGTTGGCTTCCAGTAGGGCAAAAAGAATCTCTTGTGGGTCTCAGCCTGATAAAAGCGCACATTTGTGTTGCCATCGCTGTTCTCGACATAGACAATCATGTCACCGATGACATATACGCCAGGTCTGTAGCCGAGGAACTTCTTGTATGTCGGTTTTGCATCATACTTCTCTGTTTCAAGGAACTGATGGTCGAAATCAACATCGTAGGTTTCCACCTCATTCAGTTCACCAGTGGAAACCAAGGCTTTTATAAGCAAGGCGTTGAGCTTGTCTGCCGTATTGAAATCATAGGTCTTGCCCTTATCGGAAGTATATGAGATGTTTTCCTGTGTCAGTTCCTTGATGGCTCTGAGGATGGTATCAGAGCTGCATGTGCGCAAGGTCGGATGATACGAGAGATGACGCATCAGATGCGATGTTACATCCTCCACGCATGAACCGCCACAGAAGTATACGCTCATCAGAGAACGAATAATTTCGCTGTACTGGTATCCGATGATACTGCGGCATCTCTGACCAAGTGTCT